>Ga0214544_1012980_pt1 | contig 10456 bp, 11 predicted proteins | sample CNSS3metaG_FD_160074 | JGI IMG/M metagenome (GOLD analysis project Ga0214544, IMG submission 160074) | Root nodule microbial communities from cowpea collected in UCLA plant growth center, Los Angeles, California, USA - CNSS3 | ecosystem: Host-associated > Plants > Roots > Nodule | place: USA...
TTAACAAATATGAGGACCAAATTGAGATTCATACATTAATTTGACACGTGTCACCATATTAGATTGACACGTGGCACACTACAAAAGTGACACGTGGCATAAATATTTTTTAAAAAAATTAAAAAAAAATTAAAAAAAAATTAAAAAAATTAAAAAAATTAAAAAAAAATTAAAAAAAATTAAAAAAACGAGGAGCTGACACGTGGCACCTACTTAACGGTGTTAGTTATCTACTAACGGAAATGACCTAATTGATACTAATTTACAAAAATAAGGACCTTATTAAGACTAATAAAAATACGAGGACCAAATTGAGATTCTACAACTAAAACGAGGACCAACGGAGTATTTTAACCCTAAATTTTTGGACTTGAAGGCTTTTTTTGTATTTTTGGGTTGTTTTTGTTAGGAATCTAAGTGTGAGTCTAAGTCCCATATTGGATAGAAATGAGAAAGTAGAACACTATATAAGAATTAAGTCCCACATCACATTGCCTTAAGATTTTGGGTTGAGAGTGGTGTCAATTCCTTATGTGGTGGGACTCAGGTCTCATTGGTGTTTGTTCTCCCTAGTGATACCCCTAAAATAGGGTCCGTCCTCATTATTTTTTTAAAATTTTGTTAACAGTACAAATTATATTTATTTTTTTGGTAATTATTTTTTATTGGTACAATAAATTAATTTAATTAAAAATATTAGATAATAAAAATGACATAATAAAAATTACATAATAATGTTAAACTATATTAATGTTTATTTTTATTCCAATTTTTTTACCACTTATTGTTAAAAAAAACCTAAAAGTGAAGTCATCATCTGTGAAGACGACTTCACTGTTCACATTAACAAAAATTGATCTTTCCTCTAACAACTTTGTTTTTAAAAAAAAAAAGAATAAAATTGGCTAGATGGAGGACGATTTCACCTTTAATATCGTTTTTCATCCTGACGACTTGATCCTGTTTCGAAAAAAAATTAGACAGACCCTTTTTTATAAATTAAAGTTAAAATTGATCCTCAAATAAAAAAAAAAAACCCACTTTGAACAAAGAACAACCATGAGAAAAGTTCAATTCAAAAAACGATGCTGTAAATTAATATACGACAAGTATTGCATGTCTCTGTATGGTTAGAAATATTTACAAGTTTGTCTTGGGGTTGTCTTCTATTTGTATACAAATATTGGCAGGTTTATTTAGGTGCAGAGAATAAAACACATGCACTTGTTGCATATTTTCCGATTAACAATGAATTTTCTATCTTTAGAGACGCATGTTAAAGTGTACAATTTATTAACATATTTTTGTGTCTATAATTTTACAAATCAATGTGTTATAATACCGATAAAAATATCCATCAATAATATTAAATTGTTGACATTTTATATATCATCGATAATTATCGAAAGACTTTATACATTTGATAAAAAAATTTTACAAACGGATAAATTATCAATGAATTAAATGTCGTCGATAATCCTTCAAAAATTACAAGTTATCGATGAATTTCATCAGTTTTCAACCGATTATGATATTTGTGATATCAATTTTATTTTTTTTAAGTGTGTATTTAAAAGATGACTAAAGAACATATGATGGTTTAATAACTATCGTATTATAATTTAAGAAGTGATTACTTTAAAAAGTGTCATATTAAAACAACTTTTGTACTGAAAGATAATTGATGAGACGTTATTCATGTTCAAACATCAAATAATTGATAAAGACGAGAAAAAAAAGTGGGTTTTACGTTAGAAATTAACAAACACTAAATTAAAAATTATTAGAAATGCCTTTTATGGAAGGAGGATTTGACGTCTCGGGGGTAATTCAGGCTTAGAAAATTAAAATAGGGAAAATAATTTATTGATTATTAAATTTTGACAACTTTCTCTTACAGTTTTAGATAATATTTTCTAAATAATTTTTATTTCTCTATTTTCTCATTCTCAAAATAATCATTAATTTTAAAAAATTTAGTAAATAATTATATTGTAAAAGGTAGAATAGTTATTATAAATTGTGGATACAAAAGAGAGAATTCTCTTTATATATTACTAGCGTAATACAGACGCTATCGCGTCTATGTGTATAATTTTTTAAATATGCATGATATTATATTAGTAGATAATAATATTATAATGTTATTAAGTTAATATATATATTAAAATTATATTTATTAAAAATAAAGTGAAATATATCAGAACAGATAAAAGAATAACCATTGATAAATAAGGAAGAAAAGAAGAAGCAGAGTCATATGATTTTATAAAAAGTTTGTAAAAGTAACGATCAATTTTTAAAAATTTAATAAATTATTATATTTAAAGGGTATAATCGATATTTTGAAAAGTGGATACAAAAAGGAAAATCCCTTTATATATTATCATAAATTATTATAGATAAAGATGAGAGGAGTAATTAATCGTTGGGAAAACAAATGAAGAACTTGATGACGAGGAAAATATTACTGATAGAGGATTCGAGTACATCTAGCACAAACATTTATTAGGGTAGCTATTACAAATTTATTTTAGCTCAATTATTCTTTCTGAATTTTATTTATTTTTATTTTCCAAGTTCCATCAACCTTTATTCTATTACAGATTTATTACAGGTCAATTACTTGACAGCATACTTCACAAGTCCAGGAATGTGAACGTTTAACACGTAGTGAGTCCAATCAATGGTTGTGGGATCAAAGTTAAATCTTCCAACATCATCGTCATCTTTTGCCTTCATTTTTGTCATCCTTAAATTTTCTGCGTTCTTGTCATCGAAGCTGTGTCATTGAAGATCCACAAAAACAATATCATATATTCATAAAACCGAAGTTAGAACATCAATTTTAGAGTATTTTCTACTTACATTCCCTCAAAGAGGAGAAAAGGTTCATAAAATCTCATTATTCCCATCATCTTTTTCACTTTCCGTTTACTTTCATTGTAATAGGCCTTGTGACCGTAGCAGCACACTTTGTTCATCACCTTTAGTCTCTTCAAAGTAGAGCACCAAAATAAGAAACAAAAAATTGACTCAATCTGAAAAAACACCAGAATATATAAGGTAAAACTATGTGTGCTTTAATTTCCATTGAAATGCAAACCTTGAGAGGTAGCATGTATCGAATGTTGATGTATCTGTGAAATGAACTCACACTAGACATCCACGAAACTTTCTTGGAACAAGCCACTGGTTTTCCAAACATGTCTGTCAAAGGATGTTTTGTAAAGTATTGATGGGCCAAGTCCTCAACATCAGAAGTTATGAATGGATTTCTGAGTGAAGAACCAATATGATAAATCAATGTCTTTGAACAACTCTTTGAACAAGCTTCCAGTGCTACTATCATTGAGTTTATCACCATGTCTGCTGGTATCTGCATGCATAATTATTTCAATTTATTCTTCGGTTTCAAATAAAAATGATGAGAGAAAAAGAAAAAGAAAAAGAATAAATTGATAACTTGCCGCTTCTATAATTGTACTCCGACGACCAACGCTTCTTCTTAATTTTCCTTTACCGTACATCACAACAAGAAGGTCCATAGTCTGCATTCACGTCATTAAAAATCCTCATCACCTTTATCTCTTTTATGTGTTAATTTTTCCAAAACATTCTCATAATTCTTCGAAACACATACCTCACACCTTCGATCCAACCAGGAAATGGTTCAGAGTGAGTGTTGAGTATTATGGTGGGGCGTGCAATGATCAATGGTATATCACCTTTCATCTTCAACAAAATCATTTCCCCCATTGCTTTTGTAAATGTATACACATTTGGCCATCTGTGTAAATTTGACCTAAATTCAAATTTACAACATTGCCAAACATATATAAGATCAAAATTTTAGGGTTTCCAAAATACAGGAAAAATGAAATAACTTTTTACTTGAATTCCACCTATCACCTTATAGTTCCAAGGTTTTTCATAACTGATGTGATTGTTTTTTCACTGGCATTTTCTGCCTCAAGTTCCTTCAATTTTTCTTCAGTTAACAGTTTTTCTAAGTTGACGTCTAATCTTGAGGACCCATTTCAAAAGGTTCCTCTGCGACAAGTCCTTTTCCCTCGCCACATACGTAAGCTTAAACAACAAATTAAAGTTTAGTTTAATAGTATCATCAAAGGTTTTGCAAGTTTATTATTACACGTACCAGTAGATACATGAAGAAGCATTTGTAATTTACAACAGTTCTTGGCGAAGTTCAGAACATTAAGAGCACCCATCGTATTAATCCCCATCGCAACATCCAATCTGTAGGAAAAAAACAAATATAATATACGTAATGAAGATTATTTTCTTTCCTTACCATATATATAATTATATAATGATAATTAACCTCTCATAAAAATAGGTAGTAGCAGCAGCATTTACTATGATGTCCGTCTCCGCCAACAACATTTCTCTGAGCTTTGTGTCTTTAATTCCCAAGTTCTCAACAGAAACATCGCAACCAACAGCCAACAGTTTCTGAGATATGAAGGAGACAAAATCTGTACCCCATATCTACTTTGTCTAAATTTTGTTGGTGAGCAGAATCATTGTTAGTGTTGATGATTTTAATAATCTCTTGCTTAATTTCAAAGTCATTAGAAACACAAACCCACATCTTCAATAGGAACAACTCATGTATCCTCGTATCATTGAACACAATCTTTGCTAGTGTGGTCTTTCCCAAGCCTCTGATCCCCACAATGGGGATGACAGAGAGCCTTTTTTTCATTATTATTCGGATTCTATTGCACCAAAAGCTGTATAATATTTTCTTTATCTTGATTCCTTCCTATGACATCCTCTTAGAATCATTTTTAAAATTCTGTTTTGTTTGTTTTAGATTCTGATAATCAATTTTTGTTTTTCCCACTCTACTCTTTTTCCTTTTCTGTATATAAGGAACTTCGTTCCTCTGGGACTTCATGCTCCGTAACCATTTATCTTACACTAACAATAGAAGTCTTCACATTCGTTTATGCTTTCGTGCATTCTGATCATCATTCTGCTCTCACGTCCTTTTGCCAGCACCCTGCTGTCTTCTTACCTTTCAACTATGAAGGATCATGTTGTCTAACATGGTATCAGAGCTCTTCGATTGAAGAGCTCTGCTGCGCCTGGTTTGCTTACTCTGATTCTTTCACCTTTCTTGTTGTTCTTTTCCTTTTTCTTTCACTGTATTGTCTTCTCCTTCCTCCGTCATGACTAAAGAAGAGAATTTTGAAAAGATGTCTATCACCATTGAAAGTCACCTATACTTACATCCTGGAGAAAGTCCAGCGGTTGCTCGTGTCACCTGTATTAGATCCTGGAAATTACCATTCGTGGAGCAGGTCTATGTTGACAGCCCTGAGTGCAAAGAACAAACTACAGTTCGTGAATGGGGTCACTGTTGAACCAGAAAAACTTCACATAATGCCTGGATAAGATGCAACAATATGGTCGTTTCTTGGCTTATGCACTCTGTTTCACCACAAATTAGGCAATATATTATGTGGATTGAGAACGCTGAAGAGATATGGAAAGATCTCAAGGTTCGGTTCTTTCAAGGTGATCTACTCCGTATTTTAGACCTCTAATCAGACGCGTCACAGCTAAAACAAGGGGACCAAATTTTTAATGAGTATTGCACAAAATTAAGGATCATCTGGGATGAACTTGAGAACTTCCGTCCAGATCCAATTTTTTGTAGCTGCAAGGATCTTTGCAAGGTTTCAGAATTAATCACCCAAAGGAAATCTGAATATCATGCGATGCAGTTCCTAAGAGGCTTGAATGAGCAGTACGGTAATATCAAATCACATGTTCTATTAATGAATCCTTTACCCCCTATTTCGAAAACTTTTTCCTATGTGATGCAGCAAGAAAGACAATTGTTTGGGAATCATGTGATTAGTAATCAAGAAAATAAGATTGTGGCCGCTGCCAATACACTAGTAACATGTTCTTTTTGCGGGAAAAGGGGTCATATTGAGTCTGTTTGTTACAAGAAGAATGGTTTTCCTAATAATAAAGGAGGAAAGTGTGTATGCACCTATTGTGGCAAAAATGGCCACAATGTGGATGTTTGTTATAGGAAGCATGGATTCCCACCTGTCGGTCATAAAACCTTTAGTGCTAAAGCCAAATCCAATGAACTCAAGAATGATGAAGATGACCAGGAGGTGAAATTTACTCAACAGTAGTATCAAGCTTTGATGGCTTTGATCAAACCTGGGGGTGATTTTGATAACATCACCCATAAACAAAGTCACATCAGTAGCATTTCTTCTAACGTTGTTAAGCCAAGTAATATCTTTAATTGTAGTAGTTTCTTTCATAATAATGAGAAATGGATTCTAGATTCAGGGGCTACAGATCATGTTGCCATAAATCTTGACACCTTTGCTTCGTATAAAAGGATTAACCATGTCAAAATAAACCTTCCCAATGGTGTTTGTATTAATGCCACTCACAAAGGAGATATAAAGTTGAATAATGGTATTATGCTGCATAATGTTCTCCTTATACCCGATTTCAACTATAACTTGATATCCATTTTAAAGTTAATAGCAGATTCTCAAGTACATGTTATTTTCACTAACTTTGGCTGCCTCATTCAGGACCAAGTGAGCAAAAAGATGATTGGTTCAATTAGCTTCCATGAAGGACTATACATTTTGTATGATTTCAAGAATTCTGTTAATTCTACGTGTAGTAATACGTGGCACAGAAGGCTTGGCCACTTATCTGACCAAAGGTTACATATATTGAAAAGTAAACATGGTTATATAGATATCAGAAATGAACACTGTGATGTATGCCATATGGCAAAACAAAAGAAACTTTCTTTTTCCAATAGTCAATCTCGTGCTGATAAATGTTTTAATCTCATTCAAGTTGACATATGGGGTCCTGCACCCACTCCTTTTTTACATGGACATCGCTATTTCTTAAGTGTCATTGATGATTTTAGTAGGTTTTCTTGGATATACCTCATGCATAATAAATCTGAAACCACAACACATCTCACTAATTTCATTAACTTTGTTGAAAATCAGTTTGAAACCAAAGTGAAAGTGATTAGGAGTGACAATGGCCATGAATTTAAAATGAATGAGTTCTTTAGCTCTAAGGGCATTATACATCAAACCAACTATGTAGAGACTCCCGAACAGAATGGGATTGCCGAGAGAAAGCACCAACACTTGCTCAATGTAACTAGGGCTTTACTTTTTCAATCTAAAATATCAACACATTTTTGGTCTTATGCCCTCACACATGCTGCTTTCTTGATTAATATAACCCCTACTCCCTTTCTCCAAAATTCTACTCCCTATGAAAAATTATATGATGATTCTTATAATTTTAAAAATCTTAAAATCTTTGGATGTATGTTCTATATGCAAACCATATCTGCTAAGCGTTCTAAGTTTGATCCCCGCGCAAAAACTGGCATTTTTCTTGGTTTCCCGTCTAGTACAAAAGGGTACATAGTGTTTGATTTGAAACATCATGACATCAAAGTGTCTCGTAATGTCTTGTTCTATGAAGATGTTTTTCCTAGCTGCACTAACATTGATGATTCTGTTGTTAGCAAAACTGATATATGTTTTCCTGTTAATCAATCATACAAGTCTACTTTTGATCAGCCTGATAATGCATATAATGATACTGTTTATGGAATTGAACAATCTGATATTAGTGAACAAGCTAATAATTCTGCACATTCTGAAATCAGTAACCAAGGTAACAACTCTGAACAATCTAGTACTATTGACATTGGTCATAGAAGATCTCACAGAACTAAAAGTGTTCCTACATATTTGAAAGATTATCATACAGATTTAGCTTGTGTCAAGTCTTCAAAATACCCCATCCAATCATATGTTTCTCTATCTAGATTGTCTACTCATTTCCAACAGGTCACCCTCAGCATTGATAGTCACAATGAGCCAAAATCCTTCAACAAGGTTGTTCAAGACTCCAATTGGAGAGCTGCCATGGATACAAAGTTAAAAGCTCTTGAACAAAACAAGACATGGACGTTAGTCAAACTCCCTACCAACTGCTCCTCTATAGGCTATAAATGGGTCTACAAGTTAAAACATAAAGGTGATGGTTCTATAAAGAGATATAAAGCCCGCTTAGTCGCAAAAGGATTCACTCAACTTGAAGGGATGGACTTTCTTGACACCTTTGCGCATGTGGCCAGACTTACAACAGTACAAATGATTCTTGTTGTGGCTGCCATTAAAAATTAGCAATTAATCCAGCTTGACGTCAATAATGCGTTCTTGCATGGTGAGTTAGATGAAACTATATATATGGATATGCCTCCTGGAATGACAAAAACAGATCCTTAGCATGTATGTCTTTTACACAAGTCTCTATATAGCCTACGACAAGCTAGTCGTCAGTGGTATGCTCAACTATCATCTTTTCTTCTTAGTCACAACTTTAAACAATCATCTACTGATCCTTCCTAGTTCATTCATAAAAATCAAGATAACTGCTTTGCTTGATCAATGATTTAAAATAAAGAATTTGGGAAATCTGAACTACTTTCTTGGCTTTGAAATTGCCCGAGGCAATAAAGGAATAATTCTCTCTCAAAGAAAATACACTATTGACTTGTTTGAAACTGGCACGTTAAATTTCTCTCCCTGAGCACTCCTATGAATTTTTCTATCAAGTATCATGCAGATGGTGAAGTCCTTCCTAATCCCACAGCTTAGACTCATTGGGAAACTCATCTACTTGACCAACACAAGGCTCGACATCACTTATGTTGTCAATCATCTTAGTCAATATGTCTCTGCACCAACTACGAACCATCATCAAGTTGTGTTCAGAATCCTTCGTTATCTAAATGGGTCCATCAGACAAGGGATTTTTCTTGATGCAAAGAGTGATATTCATCTCAAATCTTGTAGTGATTCAGCCTGGGCTGGATGCACTGACACATGATGATCGGTAACATGATTTTTGGTCTATCTCGAGAACACCCTCATAGCATGGAAATCAAAGAAACAGGCCACTATATCTAGGAGCTCCTCTAAAGCAGAGTATCGGGCTTTAGCACAAACTGTGTGTGAAGTTCAGTGGCTTACTCATATGCTGCACGATCTGAATATCATAATGCCACAACCTACAACTATTTACTGTGACAACACTTCTGCCATCAAAATTGCCAATAACCCTGTTTTCCATGAGCGTACTAAGCACATAGAATCGATTGTCACACTATAAGAGAAAAGATTCAGCAAGGCTTGGTCAAACTCCTCCTTGTCAGGACCAACCATCAGCTTGTCGACATTATGACGAAGGCTCTCCTCCTGGAATCTTCACGTAGCTCAACTCCAAGCTTTGCAATCTCAATATATATTGCCAACTTGTAGGGGGTCTTAGAATCTATTTTAAAATTCTGTTTTGTTTGTTTTAGATTCTAATAATCAGCTTTTTTGTTTTTCCCGCTGTTACTCTTTTTCCTTTTCTGTATATAAGGAACTTTGTTCCTCTAGTACTTCATGCTATGTAACGATTCTCTCTGATCATCATTCTGCTTTGACGTCCTTTTGCCAGCACCCTGTTGTTTCCTTCTTACGTTTCAACTATGAAGGATCATGTCATGTTGTCTAATATCCAAATCGATAACGTAGGAGTATGTCATGTCATGTCCTTCCTATGTACAAAACGTCTATCAACATCAATTCTTTCAAGACCAAACTTATGTTTGTCTGCTGCAACCTTGTCCAATCTCTTCTTGATTGTTTTGATCTGTTGAGTCATTCTATAATGAAAAACAAGAGGATTATAACTTGAGAAGAAATGTGCTACCTGGTGCTTCCATGAGCTTGGACAACTTGTTTTCGCAATGTTTCGCACTCAAATTCATCCAACATATTTTTGGCATCAGAGAAGACATGTTTGATCTGCCTCAGCCATTCCCGTAGCTCATAATTCTCCTGTTGCTTCTCCTCGGCATCTAACAGCACAGCCTTGACTAACAAGAGAGTTTGTGAAACCTCTTGTAGATGGTGGTATAACCTCAGCACGTGTGAAGTTTCACCGTATGTCCAAGAAGCAAGCTTTGCTATGAGTGATTCTGCGATGCTGAAGAGGAGTAATTCAGCCATGGTTATCAAGAAATCACAACGGTGGAAGAGATTTTCTGGACAATCAGTGTTTGAAATTTTTGAAGAGGTTAAGTCGATGGAAACTGTTTTTGACCTTTGAGGGATTATACGTCTTACATTGTTGACTAGAGTCGAGAAAAGATATTTTGCAGTGTCATTGTCTTACACCAAACAATAATAAGTCTATTCTTTTAAGAAAATAAAATTTAATCAATCTATTCTTTTAAGAAAATAAAATTTAATCAATCATATACAGATAGGGTTTGGACTTGACCATACTATAGCCATGTTGGACTAAAACTTGCCTATAAATTAAAGTTGTATTTTTAATAATGGCAACA
>Ga0214544_1012984_pt1 | contig 10450 bp, 8 predicted proteins | sample CNSS3metaG_FD_160074 | JGI IMG/M metagenome (GOLD analysis project Ga0214544, IMG submission 160074) | Root nodule microbial communities from cowpea collected in UCLA plant growth center, Los Angeles, California, USA - CNSS3 | ecosystem: Host-associated > Plants > Roots > Nodule | place: USA...
CATACAACGACCAAAAACAGCCAGTAGTGATTTAAAACCAATGAATCTAGCTTCCCTTACCTTCGTTTGAGCTCCAAAAACAACTAGACCCTAACTATGTAGCACAACAGCTCCAAGAACTATGACAGTGAGCTGAAACTGGAAAAAGAAGACAACACGAAGTTAAGAGTCTTAACCCTAACTTGACCGACGCGTTTTAAACAGAGTAAAGAGGAGAAGGAACGAACCCTGAGCTCTAAAGGTCAGCTTACCTGGAAAAAGGGGAGAGTTTTGCTAGCTCAGAGACGTGAGGATGGAGAGCCGTAGCAGAGAACTTGGCTTGAGGTGAAGAGAAGGAACAGAAGCTGGTTTCTGAAAAATGAAACAGAAAGGAAGGGGTTAGGGTAGGGGTCCTACTGAAGGGCTGACCTTGGACCTCCGAAAAGGCCCGGCCCAAAACTTTATAGTACTGAAAAGGGGCTTACAGTGGCTTAAGTGGATATTTAATTTTTGAAATGTTTTAATTCGTGTAATAAATAATGTCTTTTATGAGAAAAAATTGTGTATAAAATTTAATTAATTGACTAAATTAATATTTTAATTTTAGGAATGGCAAACCATTGAGTTTTAAAAAACTGCTTCCGTTTTAATAAATAAAAAAACTGTAACATATTGTAGATGTGATTAATTGGATATAATAAAAATTAAATTCAGAAATGATTAAAATTTGTGAATAAACATTTAAAATGAATATAAACTGTCAAAATCTACGTAAATTTGCTGCTAAAATTAATTGTATTTTAAGAAAGATCGTAAAGAATCCAGCTCGCCTATTTCAAAATTTAATTTACTTATTTTCAGAAAAAAGTTATTGGTTATTTCTTATCCTATTTTTATAAATTTGATTATCTTTGATAACAATAAATTTGTTCTAAATTGATCCTAACTGTAAATATCGAGTTAAATATGTTTTGATGTTTTAATTTTCCGTGAATTTTAAAATTTAAATTTATAATAGTATTTGATTTAATATTAAAGTCAAAATGTGTTACACAGTATAAACAACAGTATAAGCAACTCAAAACAATCTTGAAATGTATATAAAACATCAAATAAATCCATCAAAATTTGATTAAAAGGACTAAATTCACGTATTTTTAAAGATAAAAAACTAAATTGGTCCAAAATTTCAAAATTGACTAATTTCAAAATTTACTAAAAGATAAGGAACCACAAATATGTTTAATCCAATAAATATTATTTTCTCACCAAATTGTTTGTTGGTATAACCTCTGGTTGAGAATATTTTAGTTTAAAAATAATCGATGTATTATAGATTGAATAGAAACTATATAACAGAAATCAACATTTTAATGCAGCATTCACAAAAAGTTCACTACTCACAGTAAAAATCTGCAACAACATCAAAACATATCTACTATTACAAAGTTAAATGTACATTTCTTTTTTATTATTTACACTAACAAACTTTCTGGTCAAAATACCGGAAATTCGTATGCTATAATTTATACAAACATATGTAACTCTGCTCACTAATTATCCGAATTTGAAAGTCATAACAATTACCAATTCCCAACATTTAAGAACGGGGCCTTGATTTGTTTTTCTTCCGAGTTGCATACAGTGGCTATTCCTTCCAAGCACAAAATAGTAGCACTCAATTCTGTGGAATGAATAGACCAGTTTCTTCATTAATCTTGATAAAAAATATTGAGTATTGGCTCAACAAACTCCACTACCAGTAATCCCCACAGGAGCATTTCCCATCTTTAAAATGATGAAATCGCTGGACATCTCTTAGAATAATTTGCCTACCAAAGATCAATGATATAAATTTAGCAGCGTTGTGGCAATCCACGCAGACTCTAAGATTCTTGACCACACGAATTGTTGTTCCTGGGGGAGTATTCAGAAGACCATAAGTTATGGCCAGTTTCTCACTGTGATATCTAAGAACAATTTCTTTCTCTTCATCTTCTATGTCTGCATAGAAGACCAGAGATGTGTCAGGTACATACCCAGCCAGCTTCAATTCCTTTACCAATTCATCGACTGCATGGTGCAATACGGTTGAAGTGGAACGAACTCCATCCCCGGCGAAGAATTCATGCACTACATTATTGACCTCTATTGAGCTACAACCAGGGACTTTCGCTGCTCCTTTGTCTACCATCGTTTTCCTTAGGTAGTTCACATCATCCCATCTTCCATTTCTTGCACACAAGTTTGACAAAATGACATAATCCCCACCATGGGAATCATCCAGCTCAAAGATTCTCTGAATTACTTGCTTTGCCATTTCAACATTACCATGACTGCTACAAGAAGATAGCAAAGTCCGCCACAGAATTGGTGTCGGCTTGATCGGTAACTCATCTATGAACTTATACGCCTCTTCCAAGCGTCCAGCTCGACCAAGCAAATCCACCATACACCCATAATGCTTGATACTTGGAACAATCCCATACTCATGAATCATACTATAGAAGTGATCATAACCTTCCTTTACCAATCCATTGTGACTGCAGGCATACAGTATACCCAGAAAGCTTATCTCATCAGGCTGCACTTTTGCCTTCTTCATTTCCTCCAACATTGATAGGGCTTGGGATCCATGCCCATGTGTTGCATAGCCAACAATCATCGCCGACCACGCTTGTGTGTCTCTCCTAGGCATCTCCCTGAACACAGAAACAGCGTCCTCCAAACTCCCACATTTAGCATACATATCTATAAGAGCAGTATTCACCTTAACATATTGATCAAACCCATTCTTCTTGACATACTCATGGATCCACTTCCCTAAGTCCAACGCCCCAAGCAAAGCGCACGAGGAAAGAGCAACAAGCATGGTGACATCAGTAGGCTTGAGGCCACTCTCCTGCAACTCTCGGAACAAAGCCAAGGCCTCATTGGGCTGGCTACCCCGAGCACAGCTCGTGATGATCGCATTATACGCGACGACACACGGTTCATCGATCTTGTCAAAGACCCTCCTAGCACCATCCATGTCATTGCAGGCAGTGTACATGTTAATTAGTGTTGGGCACACATACATGTTACCACTGAACCCAAGTTTAACAGCAAGGCCATGCAGCTGTTTACCTTCCTGAAGCGCTTTAAGCCTTGCACAGGCCTTGAAAAGAGAGGAGAAAGTGTAGTCATCTGGAAGGAGGCCAGAGAACAAGACCTGAGAAAAAAGAAGAATTGCTCTGAGAGGGTCATCAAACCGTGCATACCCACGTGCCATGGTGTTGAAAAGAATAATGTCTGGGTGGGGAATTTGATCGAACAGTTGGTGGGCATGGTCCATGGAAGCGGTTGTAGGATTGGAAGTGCAGAAATTTAACAGCTTTGCGAGGACGGTGTGGCTGTTGTGGAGGTGGGTTTTGATGGTGTAGGCTTGGATTTGCTTGAGCTCTCTGAGAGAGGTGCATTTGGGTATGAGAGAAAGAATGGACGGTGAAGGTTGAAGTGCAACTTCTGTGTTGAGTTCTGTGGGAGAATGTGAAATGCATTGGAGAATGGACACTGCCATTGCTGAGACGCTAATTGCTTACTAACCATAAACTGGGTCTCAAAGTTCAGACATGACATGAAACAGAAGACAATACAATACACGAATGGATAGAGATAACGGATTGAAGTAGTGGTTCAAATAAAAATTCTAAACTCAATTATTAGGGATAGAGATGGGAAAAGTATTCTTATATTTCATTTTTAATATAATAAAAAAACGTATTATTTTCATATAAATTTTTTAATATAAAAAATTTAATTTTATTAACTTTATCCAAATTTTGTTAATATTTAAAATAATTAAAAACATGTTTAATTTTTATTGATGGTGTTTATTAGAAGAATTAATAAAAAATTATTAAAAAATTTAAATTTATACTAAATTTGTTTTCAATTATCTTAAGATTAACAAATTTCAAATAAAGTTTAGTAAAATTCTAATTTGTTAATTAAAATTGTAATTTTTTTATTATACTAAGAATTAAAAACAAAATATATTAATGTTTATTATATGATGCTAATTATTTACTTGTTATTAAGTAACTTACGCCAAATATATTTTTATATAAAATAGAGTATTAATAGTAGTTAAATATTTCTTCAATTATCTTAAATATTAAAGAAATTTAAATAAAATTAATGAAATTTAAATTTTTAAACTTAAATTATAATTATATTAAAAATAAAATATGGTAATATTTGTTATGTTGAATTTTTTATTTATTTATTATTAAATAATTTAGATCATGTTTATACCAATAACAATACCATGGTCTTTAATTAAATTTAAATTAGCATTATCATATTTTTATTTTAATTATTTTTATGTTTTATTGTTATTTTATTTTTTGATTTTATTGATATTTCAAGTTTTAGTCAAAAAAAAAGTGAAAAAGATAAGCATTTGGGTTATATTTTACAAGAAATCTCCAATATTTAAAAAGATTATCAACATAATAAGTGAAATATTGACTCATAAAGAATTATTAATAGTATCAATTGTAACACCCCATTTAATTAAGTACGCGAAATTAAAGGAATGTCACGATAAAGATAACATAAAAACGCGGTCTGGGTTCAATTCCATACAACCCATAGCACACCACGCTGCCCAACATAAACTAGAGGAAAGGTTAACCAGAGTGGATAAAACCAAGGACGAACAGATACATGGGTCGCAACCCTAAATGAACTCATGCAGGAATAACAACTAGTCCACGCGGACTATGCAACAGAATCTCCACTTCCTTGCTGACCTTTGGAACCTCGCCCATCTGCTCCCATCAATTACATTGATGATCATCGCAAGAAAGAAGAACCATATACAAGACAACCATACAGTGCACAGGGTAAGCTAGAGCCAATAACATAATCATCATATAGTCAATCATATTTCATCATCCAATATCCATATAACAACCAAGCATGTTATGACTCTTCATTCAATACACTACAACTCGACTCGACTCATCCGGATACGTATAACTTGGTTGGATTCAGCGGATGCTTGCACTTGTGGTGGATACCCCTGCTCGACCCTAAGCTGCTCATCTTCGAGCTAAGTGTTACAAGTGTTACGATGAATCAAATCTCTCTCACCACAAGGTTAGCCCTTAATGAATTTCAGGCCTCCTGCTACTCTCACCACAGGAGTCAGTCCGCTCTAAGTGAGGCTAACTGGCCCCTTAGAGTGTCAGGATGCAGTCCTTACCTTGAATCCTTACCTAGTTATACAGATGGGGCACCACCATGGACACCCACTAACAGGGGCCATGGAATTACGTCCCGACCACTGAAGCGCAGCCCTAGAAATCTCACTTAGAGATCCTCAAGGACTTACGCACTAACACAAACCCAACAAGCATAAAACCACAATAGGAGAATATTAATCATACCCACATTCCCACGTCTATCTCAACACAATGACACCTCATTCGTATCGCATGTTTAATTCTTACCATTGATCACCACCCCTTCATGAGTATAGGGCCTCACCTCATAACGATAACATGTCCCATAAGTTCCAACTCATTCATAAGTCTCACATGTCGAACTTCCACAATACCCATCATTCCATTCAAGAATCATGTCACACACACATGGCGATCCATCATATATATATGTACATACGTCTCAACATACAAGCATACCCAAGCAATTACCACTCATCCGAAGGTAACAAAGCAACTAAACCACACGCTGTCTTGCCCAACCCCTTGCTCAGGCGGGAGGGCCTCGCTTAGGCAAGACAGTCTCGCTCAGACGAGTCCCCCTCCGCCCAGGCGAGGGCTCGAAACAAGGAACAGGAACCACTACGGGGTCTCGCTTAGGCGAGATCCCTCTCGCCTAGGCGAGTGGTTCGCTCGCTCAAAATGATGAGCAGGTTGCCTGGGCGACTTTTCGCGAAAAAGGGGTGGGCGAGCCTTCGTCAGACTCGCTTAGGCGAGCCCAACTCGCCTGGGCGAGATTAACAGTTCTCGCCCTAATTCGCCTGCAACAGATGTATCATTCCAAACCAACAAAACCTGCCAAGAACTCCACGCATCCAAAATAATGATTCATCCATACAACGACAACCAAACTCAAAAACAGTCCACAAACAATATAACTCGAAACCCTAACTTCCTGTACCTGGAAAAAGGGCTAACAGCTGGGTTCTTGGGCACGAATAAGGACTACAGCAGCTCCTAGAGCAGTTTAGCGAGGCGGGACGGAACTGGCTCAAACAAGCGCGGCGGAGACCAAAGATTGAACCCTAGCGAAGGTGATTGCGGCTGCTCAAAGGGTTTGGGAGATCTGTTTCAGCAAGTGAGGGGAAAAGGTGGTTAGGACAGACTTAGGGTCTGTTTTCCCCTTTTGGGCCAGCCCTAAGGCCCAACGGTTTGGGACAACTTTTAAGATAAAAGGCATATAAAAGAAGTGGGCCTTACATTCATTCTGCATTAAAAACCGACCATGTCTTGCATTTTTCACATAAACTCTACATTGTCACTGCATAAATTTTTTGTTTTACTGGTTTACTTGTGACTTTCAGTTTCCATGGTTTCATTTGAGTTCTATATGCATATTTTAGTTGTCTTAGATGTTTAGCTCTAATAATCTTTTGTTGTAGTTTGAAGTTTGTAGTGGACTTTCTTTGGCAATCTTTGTGAAACTAAATTGGTTCCATTCAGTCTTATAAATGTTCTAACGCTCGAATACTCTCTTGTTTTATATGTTCACTTAACTACAAAGATTGTAAAGAAGTCAACTATCGACGTTCAATTCAAGTTGTAAATCAAAATATTGTTCATAACATAAGAAATTGAAACTGACATTGAGGTGACACATATGATTAAGCATTGGAAAAAAAGGAATAAATTATTACAATGTGAAGAATCATAGGATAAGTTTGAATTGTTCAACGAAATAAAAAATTTGCATAGGCCAAAATTTGAGAAGATGATTCTTAACAAAGAAAACAATCCATACACTCGCAGATAAGAAATACAGAGGTCACCTTTGACTTAGCACAAGTGTTTTTGGTCTCGATAAACTTTTGAAATATATTTTTAATTAGTCTTGTATTTTTGTACATTAAAGTAAATATTTGAAGTAACTTGATAATAATAACAATATTTTAAAGTAACTTTATTAAAATTTTATATAAACTTGAGTATTTTTTATTTAAAATTTCTAACAATTCTATTAAATATAATAATATAACAAAAGCAAAATATTATTTTGTAATACATATTATAAAATATATGATATTAATAAAAATAATCATTTCTTTAAACAATAAAATATTATCAATGCACACTATTTTAGTTAATTTTAAATAATTAAATAAATACACACTAACTTTCTTAATATATTCAATCATTTACTTTTTTATATCATTTGATTAATTATTAATTTTCCTTTACTTTTATTGTTTAGATTAAAAACCATAAATATTAATTAAATTAACTAAAAAATTTAAAATTTCTGTATTTATTAAATAAAAATTAAATACTTACTCTAAAATATTTAAATTATTATGAAATATTAAATTATCTATATTTTAAATTTGTAATTCAAACTAAAATATTTTAAAAAATTAAAAATATTTAAAAGTAAATCAAAATAAATTTGAAACAGTTGAAAAATCGTGCGAAAGAAAGCATTCTCACTAGTAAAATTAAAACTTTTCGTTTTTGAAAACATGTGTTTAGAAATCGTTTTGTTTTATCAGTTAATTGCATAATTTGGAGAAATACAAATAAAACTATAATAATTATACTATTTTTGAAATTATTTTAAAAATTTATTATTCATTCTTAAATTAACTATACAGTTATCATTTTCTTAAATGAAAGTCATATAAAATATCTTACATACAACAAATGTCATATATGACAAAGGGAGTTGTATAGTAAATTATAATATAATTTTCATTTATAAAAAAAAAATTGATAAAGAAAAGAAAAGAACAAATTTAACGTACTTCCTAGTTAATCTACTTTTTAATGAGGTCAATGAAAATTTGCCAAAGCGATTAAAGTTTTCTTTCCCAAAATTATATGTGTGTTTTCTTTTTTCCAGTTTGTTTCTATTAAAGTTCCAAAGTCAGCATTCGAGTGGTGAAGAAGTTTCAAAGAAATTTCACAATTTAAAGTTTTCGTGCATTCCTTATTTAAGGGATTCGTGAAAAGCCAAGTATCTTTATAAATATACATTTCCATTCAGCAAAGTGACTAGAGTCATTCATCATTCACGTTTGAATTAATCTTTCTTCTCTTCTACCAATCCAGATGACCTTTATATCACAATTTCCAGTTCTTTTGCTTTTACTTATTTATGCTTTTACATTACAAAAGATTGTGTGCAACAATCTGAACCAAGTTCGCTGCAATGAGAAGGACCAGCAAACGTTGGAAATCTTTAAACAGGGTATTATTGATCCATCCAACAACCTCGTCACATGGTCGAGTGAACAAGACTGCTGTGAATGGAAAGGAGTTCACTGTGACAATACCACAAGCAGAGTAACAAAACTTGATCTATCCGGACAATATCTAGAAGGTGAAATCAAGTTATCTTTGTTGGAACTTCAATTTCTATATCATTTGAATTTGAGCTATAACTCCTTTGATGTTATTAGCATTCCACCAGTTCAGAATGATGTCATATTTGGCTCTAACCTCCATTATCTTGACTTATATGATAATTATGATATTTCCATGGACAATCTTGTTTGGCTTTCTCAATTTTCTTCGCTGAGATACCTTAATCTTGGTTTTATAAATCTTCGTAATGCTACCAATTGGCTTCATTCGTTGGTTATGCTCCCTTCTTTGTTCGATTTACGATTACCTTTTTGTCGACTAAACATCACTTCGTCTCTTAAACATGTGAATTTTACTTCACTTGTAACTATTGATCTTTCAGCCAACTATATCACCTCAAAATCATTGCGTTGGTTGTTTGATCTTCAAAGGTTTTCTCAACTTCATTCTTTGAAATATCTTGACCTTAGCGGAATTGATCTTCACGAAGAAACCAACTGGCTTTTAGCTATGCCTCCTTCATTATCATATCTATACTTGAGCAATTGTCAACTAACCAACAGAAGTCCATCTTTAAAGCATGTGAATCTTGCTTCACTTGTCACTCTTGATCTTTCTCATAACCATTTTAACTCTGAATTGCCACATTGGTTATTTAATCTCAGTCATGATCTCTCTCATCTTGATCTTAAAGACAGTAGTTTATATGGTGAAATACCTTCAAGTTTTTTCAACTACCAAAATTTGGTATACCTTGATCTATCAGGCAACATGTTTTTTGGTTCCATTCCTTTGACTTTGGGAAATCTCACATATTTGGAATACATTGATTTATCGGGCAACATGTTTTCTGGCTCCATTCCTTTGACTTTGGGAAATCTCACATATTTGGTTTCCCTAAGCCTTAGCTCTAATTCCTTTTCTGGTACAATATACTCAAAAGTCACTTTCTATTTTGTCGATGTCGAGCTCAAAAATTTCATTTGTAGAACAAGAAAAGTTTTGGGGCCTAATAGCTGGTATTGATGATATGATCAATTTATCCAACAACTGCATTAGTGGAGACATATCCAACTTTTCGCTAAATTCTTATAGCATATCATTAGGCCATAATAATTTCACAGGAACAGTCCCGCATTTATCCCCAAAGGTCCAATATGTGGATTTATCTCATAACTGCACTAGTGCAGAATTCCCATTTTACCTCGCCTTATATGCCTCGGTTGGCCAGGAACCGAAGCATATAATGGCGCGGTGGCATTTTTGCAATTAGAGCCAAGTTTTAGGCCTCGGTTCTCCAAATACCCGGAGCCAAAGAGGGGTATAGGCCGCGGTTCGCTCAAAACCGGTGCCAAAGAGGGGTATAGGCCTCGGTCCAGTAGGACCCGAAGCCAAAAAATGGTTCGAAGTCAAGGTATAGGCCTCGGTCCAAGGAGACCCGGTGCCAAAAGGGGGTCAATGGCTTCGGTTCCTCTAACAACCGAAGCCATAGGGTTTATTTAGGGTTCAAAATTCGCGAACCCTTCTTCCTCCCCGCGCCGCCTCTGCAATTCCACTTTCTCTCTCTCCGCGAAGCCCTTCCTTCACTTTCCCTTTCTTCTCCTTGAGTGGACGGAGATGGTGACTGAACTGTGGTGGTGCGGTGCAGATGCTATAATGGAGGCGCGCCAGTTTGCTTCGCGGAGGAAGAAGAACTCGCGGTGGCCGTTCGCTCCAGCAGCGTTTTCCGGCGTGGTGGCTTGCGCAGAATGGTTCGTGAACGGTGGCGGCACTACTGCAGCTGCGATGGAGATGCGAACTGCTGCGTGGTGGTGCCACCGCACCTCTACGAACGCCGGAAACACCAACCTGCAGAAGAACCACCTGCAGCAGCGCAACCACAAACCTGCACCCTCATTCTC
>Ga0214544_1012985_pt1 | contig 10449 bp, 8 predicted proteins | sample CNSS3metaG_FD_160074 | JGI IMG/M metagenome (GOLD analysis project Ga0214544, IMG submission 160074) | Root nodule microbial communities from cowpea collected in UCLA plant growth center, Los Angeles, California, USA - CNSS3 | ecosystem: Host-associated > Plants > Roots > Nodule | place: USA...
AGGGTTTCTGGTGCGGTTATTTTGACCATTTGGCCTCGGTTTAAGACTTGAGGCATATCTAGCCAAGGTAAAAAAGGTTCACCTTTTTGCCTCGGTTCTTACCCGAAGCATATCTCATCATTACTGCCTCGGTTCTTATGGCAACCAAGGCATAAAATGCGTTAAAAAAAAATAATCAGCTTTAGGAATCAAACATGCCACCATTGACATACTCACAGAGAACCAAATCGCAAAGCCAAAAACTTGCAAGAACACGGGCACGAGCACACACAGTATGAGAGCTTCATTGGAAAATACCTCCATCACCATTCGCAGATCTCCTTGCGTTTAAACCACCATCAATGGAAACCACTTGGGAGCGCAACGTCTCATTGACCCAAAACGTAGCTTCGCTAGTTCGCGAAACATCACCACGCTCATCGCCGTCAGCCTGTAGCGGCGTCACTTCGCGAAACACAACCACGTCGTGCATCCAAACTCTCGTGCTAAAAACTATTGAATCAACCACTATTCGAAGTTCACCTGCACCAAGACGAACCCCAACCCTACAGGAAAAGCACCCAAGAAAATGGATTGAAATCGCAAAACAAAAATGCAAAAAATACCACAACTCGCGGACGAAGGTGGCACAACTATTGTTCTCATCGGAGGGGGTGCAATGCCGACACCAAGCGGAGGAGGCGGGCACGGCGGCGGATTTGCGATTGTGGGTCACGGGGCTGAACAGAAAATATGAGATTTTGCACAACAAAGGTTGTTTTCGCGCACCAGGAAAAAGATGGATATGTTTATGCATTTAGGGATATTTAACCCACCTTCTGCCTTAGTTCAATCGAAAACCGGGGCATATCAACATCAACATCTTCTACCTCGGGTCCTAACACCCGAAGCCATAGATTTCAACAAAAAAAAAGAAAAAAAATATTTAGTAGGCCACTTTACTACCTCGGGTGAGTAACAACAGAGGCATAAAATGACTTTACTGTCTCGAGTCAACTGATAACCGAGGCATAAAATGTTGCATCAATTACAAAACTGCCACTACTTATTTATATGCCTCATTTATGCTATAACCGAGGCATAAAGCCCGAGTTAGAAAGCCCAAAGTGCACTAGTGTGGTAACTAGGCACCAATAAGTTCAACTTCAACCCATAAAAGCCAGCCCCTTTGAAGATTAAAATGCTCCCTCAAATATGTAACAATGTTTTTATCATTGAATGGAAAAAGCATTAGTGGCAAACATGTTCTAGTTCTTCTAAATAGAAGCCAATTGCAAACAAATCCATGGATTAAAACGAGACTAAAACCAACACAATGTAACAAGACATAGATACAACATGTTCATGAAGTCACAAACTAGTTTGTATTGGTAGTAGTGACCCTCGTTAAATTAATAATTCTTTTATAAGTCATAAGGTTCAATGCTAAAGATTCGAAGAAAAAATTGTATTGATCTGAGTGAAAATTGAACGAGAAAAATAGAACAAAAAAACTTTTAAATTTCAAAACTTTAATACCTTAATTAAGGTATTAAGGTTTTCTAAGGTATTTTTCATCTTATCATACCATTAATTATATATTTGTTTTTCTTTGTGCGATTTCTTTCAATAGCTTCTCAAATTTTTTCTAAGATACACATTTGTTAATTTGTTAATTTTTTAATATTTTTATTTGTTGTTTATTTTCATCATGTAAGAATACTATTTCGACATATTTTATCTATTTATTTTTTATTTTCTAACTCATTATTTGTAACATCCCATTTAAATAATAACCTTAATTAAATGAAATGTAACACAAAATATTATAAGAAGCAAAGTCATGGAGTATAAACGCTACTCCATGAAAAACATGGAAAAAAGCTAGCAAAGGACTTCGACACCCAAATAGTTGAGCACAACAGCTCTAGGAGTAGATTCGAAAGCTGAAAAACAGCGGAACAAAATGGAAACAAGGTCATCAAGATGAACCTCATGGGCAGTGGCGGAGCATAATGGTAGCAGGGGAGGGCCATGGCCCCCCCAAAATTTTGAAATTTTTTTTTATGATAGGTTTTTTAATTTTTTTTATATAGATATTATGTATTTTGATTTTTTTTATTATAAATATTAAATTAAATATTCTTTTCTTTTATAAAAATAATAATTAATGGTAATAAATAAGAAAATATAAAATCATACATAGTAAAGAATAAAAAGATTTATTAAGATATTTTTATTATTTTTTTTGTTATAGTTTGAGTTTCTCACAAATTGTTCTCATCTTTCATTCTTATCTGTTTTCGTTTTCTTTTGTATTTGAAAAGAAAAATATATTTTATTTTTGCTCTTGTTTCTGCTTTATTCTCTTCCATTCTCTAGGAAGAAAAGAAGAATCGTATCACTTGATGGTGAAATATTAGTTTAATAATTTATTTAATGAATCTCTTTTATATTATTTTTTTAATTTTATGAACATAGAAGCAAAAGTATTGTACTGTGTGTTTTTTATAATCAAATTTTAATTGTGCTTCCATTATATGTCTATTTTCTTTTGTTTCTCAAGAGAAAAAGATCTATTATTTTTGCTCTCATATCTTAGTTGTTCTCTTCTATTCTCGAAGAAATAAAGAAGAAGATAATTATCTTTTGTCTCACTTGATAGTGAAATATTAGTTTAATAATTTATTTAATAAATTTATTGTATATTAATTTTTTTATTTTATGAATATCGAAGAAAATGGATTGTACTATGTGTTTTTTATAATTGGATTTTAAGTGTGGTTTTATTATCATCGATTTTTTTTTTCGATTTTAAGTGTGGTTTGATTTTCCGCTAATGACGTAGGTTATTGTTATACTAAGTTATGTATTCATTTTTACGGTATTAATGCTAATCATTAAATGTAAAAATTTTGAATGTATTATTTTGGCTCCCCCAACAATGTTGGTCAAGATCCGCCACTGCTCATGAGAAACACGAAAAACAAGCTAAGAATGGAAGAATATGAGCGACAAGCAACATACGTGGAGCAGAAAAATGGTTGAGCTAACTTGAGTATGAGTGAGCTCCAAACCCTAGCAGAGCACTGTTGGAGAGAAAAGAGAGGGAAAGGAAGCTGGTTTGTTTTTGGAAAACGGAACAATGAGTGAGTTAGGCTGCTCTAGGGGTTTTGGACACCCCATGGGCCAGCTCTGGGCCCAACTGATCGGGGCAACCCTTAAACATTAGGGCAGAATAATAAGTGGGTCTCACATTCTCCCCAACAACAAAAATTTTTGACTTCGAAAATGAAGACTTACCCGGAAAATAGATGTGGATGTGACTTCCTCATATCCTCCTCTAACTCCCAAGTAGAGTCACCTATTCTCCAGTCGCAGACGACTTTGACTTCAAACAAAATATTACAATTCAAGCTTAATCAAGTTTGAACCCAACCATGAAAGACATAATCTCTAGTAACCCAAAAATATCATTTTACATTTCTTATCACATGCCTATAAATTTATCCATCTCTTCATAAAATTTCATAACAACCCTTCATCACAACCTAAAAGTACATTGAAAATCATCCCAATTTTTATCAAATTAAACACTAAAACATTGCTTCAAATAATTCAATACCTCTTAATCACTTCAGAACTTCACGATTACATAACACCCTAAAAGTGATATAACTATAATTTTACCATCAATTAATACCTATGAACAAATTTTAACTTAATCTTAATACTAATACTCAGTGAAACTCGAATCACATTTTTTTTTCATATTTCACAAATGAAAATTTCCAAAGATCATTCTCTAATATTCATATAACCACACCACAAGCAAACTTTTCCTTCTAACATCATAAAAATCACCATCTATCATCCCTAACTCATAATATATTAAAACCTCAAAATATTTCTAGTTCCTCAATGCCTCATACTTAAATGATACTTGTCATGAGTCCAACTTCTAGATATTATCATACACTAGCTCTACTCACAACACATAATTTTCACACCCTTTTCTTCTTGAGTTCAACCAAAAGCACTAGCACAACTAGACAATCCATTAAAGGCATAATGTTCTCAAATTTTAAGCATAGAGAAAGAGAAATTAAAAGTAGAGAAATTGTACATACCTTTAACTACACTCAGAAGGATAACATCTAACCCCTAAAGAGACAATCATATCAAGTTACCTTGAAATTACGCTCCACACTATAATCGACAACCAACATAGATTCAACATGTTAAACCTTGCCCAAATGCTAGTGTCTACACCACCAGTCACACTGCAACTTGCTCGCTTAGAAGTTAAGATACATATAGGTTGTCAAATTCTAAAACAAACCCACACAGATAGTCAAAGTTCTTCCACCCACTCGTCAGATATGAAAGAATGCAAAAAAAAAACACATACATTAAGCTAAAACAATACAACACATACAATCCAAACCTTTCAAGGCATACAATCTAATCATATCAAAATTTTCAAGCATTATACTTACTCAAAGACTCTTCCAAAGAGACCTTGCAAAGCAATCATGTATAAACAACACAACAGAACTGTGTCAAGCTCACTTCCCAAAGTCTCAAAAGATTTTTGAAAACTGAAAAATCCTAAAACTGTAAAACCATGCTTTGATACCACAAACATAACACCCCTTTGGAGATGCCACGTGTCAATTTTTTTCATTTAAAATGCGAAGCACAACCTCTTATACCATCCTATTAAATAATAATTTTTCACAATTATTTTATCCAAAATAACACTTGATAAAAAACTCGTTCAAAACCTTTTTATTTATCAATTTAAATATATAGTTCCTTTGAACAAATAACTTAAATTTTCAAAACGAGACTTAATCTCAAATCCTTTAAATACGTGGCATTGTTAAATTCAACCACTACATTATTAAATTTTCCTCATTTAATAACAAAAAAAAAGTTTTAAAGGTTAAATCAAAACTCCCCAAAGCTGCCCCACGAGCTCCTCACCGCTAAGTCTCTTCAACTACATCTACAACAACATCTACTCCCATATAACGCAAGTCATACGATCATCGTAGGTGAAAACCACATCCACAAACATACAAGGATGAGATAACAATGTATCACATCACATAACAAGCATATTAACATGTAACTCACATAGCATCACTAGTGCGGGAAAGGGTTTTTGCCGCAGTTATTTTGGTCATTTGGCCTCGGTTTAAGACCTGAGGCATATCTAGCCGAGGTAAAAATTGTTAGTTTTCAAATGATGAGTTTAGCCAAAAAGGGGGGAGTGGTTGAATTGGCGTTATAAAACTTTTTCGAAAGCTTAAACCTCTTTTCAATTGATTCTAATGGACTGGAAAGTTTGGATGTAAATGTAGCAGACTAGTACACTTTCAGTCGATTAAAATATAAAACAGCAGACTACATTGTTCTTGATGCTATGAAATAGTCGATTAAAAAGACAAATTAGTCGGCTAAAATACTGGAGAAATATGCAGAATGCAGAATTTGCGAATTCAACTCAAACAACAATCTTTTACATACAAGATCGTTTCCAATCAGTATTTATAACAAGTATAAAGTCTCGGTTTACATAAGAACGCATTAAATCACACCAAAGATGAAATTGCTTGGTTTTCTTGAGTTTTTAAAGAGTTTCAAAGAGTGTGAGACAAGGGAAAGAGAAATGCATAACTGTTTTTACACTAGTTCACTCAATCACATAGGTACATCTAGTTTACCAGAACAACCTGATCTTGGTTTCCACTATATTCAAAAGTTTTACAAATCACAAACCAAGATTACACTTTTGAACAACAAAACACACAAGATTTTTGACTCACACAAAAATCTAGACACACAACCTACAAGAATCACACTTGCAGACCTGAAATCACATCAGGCAAACCATCCAGAGGCACAAGAACATCCAAACCTAATGGTGGCTGTCCATAGCCAACCATACATGTGTTCTTCAAGCTACTCACAAGCTAAAATGCCTCCAAGATCAACCAAGATCTTCAAAACACGAGTTCTAGTTGTGTATTGCAGAGATAGAATGCTTCCCAGAGATGAATGACAAGGTTTCGTTCAGAAAAACTCAGATTCACACCTCTACTCGCGAAAACAATCGATTGAATTTTTCGTATAGTCAACTGATTTCACCTGACTTAAGTGAAATCAGTCGATTGAAAAATAATTCAACTGACTAAATGCATTCATACCAGAAACTATATACAACAAGCCTTTTAACTTATTAAAACCCATTTTAACAGATTAAAAGAGACACACTAAGGCACACAAGACATCTAACCTATGTCATATAGCCTATCAACAATGTATAACACTAACACATTACATTTAACATGTTATATACAAATTTAACACATTAAAACTTAATCTTCAAGAGGATCTTCATCAATCTTCATCAAACACTTAAGATATTCATGCACATGGCTTTATAAATTCTTTGCTTCAAGCTTGCTTGTGCCAACAAAAAAAGGTTTACCTTTCTGCCTCGGTTCTTATCCGAGGCATATCTCATCATTACTACCTCGGTTCTGATACTAACCGAGGCATAAAATGCGTTAAAAATTAAAAAAATAATAATTCAGAAATGGGTGAAACCTGCAACAACACGAGCAAGCACATTATGTGAGCCTCATTGGAAAACACCTCCATCATCATTCGTAGATCTCCTTGCGTTTCAACCACCATCAACGGAAGCTAGTTCGTAACACATTGACATCATACAATCCTCATCATTGTATTTAACATACATCAATCATCAGGCCCAACATCCAATATACTGCAAATAGAACCTATCACAATTTATCACAACAAAATATTAACACAATGCAACCATGAAAAACCAGCAATCATGTGTAACTTATAACTCTCACTCTAGACCTCCAAACTATCATCGCATCGTTCAAACTAAAGAGCAACATGGTATGGACCAGTTGTAAAACTTTCAGGTAAATCCGACGGTTAACTAACTAGAAAACTCAATTTTACAAAAATGCACAAACAAGAAAAATTAGTGCGCCTAGCGTTAGAAGTCGGCGCTCCGCGCCAGACCTCTCGTAAATTTGCTCAAGACCAGTGCTTTGCATCCTAGGAGGCGTGTGTGTATATATATATATATGAAAAACAACGCCCAACACATGATTTTGGGTCATTTTAAGGCAAACAAAACTAAATAACATTAAAACCTATGATGCACTAATACTTCAACTTGGGTTACGTATCCGTGTCCGACACGTATCCATGTCTGACACATATCCGTGTCCGATACTTTAGGATATTTTACTAATACTTATCAATGAAGTATCTAATTTACAAAATCATAGTACATTAAAAGAAAATATTTGAATAATGACCAATTTTTGTGACAACAAATAATTAGTCACTATGTAGTGAAAAATTTAGATACCAATTTAAAAACTAAAAAATTATAATTGGTCTTTAAATTGATAAGTAAAATAATCTTTATTATGAATTATTTTTAAATTGTTCACTAACATTAGCTACCAAGGTTTTAACTATCAAAATATTTGGTTTCTAAATTAGTCACTAACATTAGTTACCAAAGTTTTGGCTACCAAAATAATTGGTCTCTAATTAGGAAAGTGGTCTCTAACATATTTTTGGTTACTAAAATTGGTCATTATTTAAGAATTTTCTTGTAGTAAAACTTTTATGATGACAATAATTTATATTTTTTATGTTGACAAGTTTAGTAATATGGTTTTAATTTGTATTCACATAATAACAATCTTATATTTATTATGTTTTTAAGAATTATTGTACATTTTTCAATATTCATATATCGCGTATCTATTATGTATCGTATCTTATTATTTTTAAAATAAATGTATCGACGTATCGTATCCGTGTATCATAGATTACAGCTCAACAATAAAACACCAAACTCCATAGCATTCCATACCTTGGTTCCTAACCCTCTACTTCATGCAAATTGTTCACATTACAACTCATCAAATCAACCCAAAATGCTAATTCAACCACTCAATGACACAGTACCACGAATTCTCACTGCACTTTTATTCTACACCATAAATTATCATAAAATTCATACCTTTTAATCCAGTTTAGCCAACAAAACAATCCTCTACTCCAATTTAAATAAAAGATAACAATAATCCAACCATATTTCTAATTTTAATTAACAACAAAATTCAACACAACCAAATTACTATGGAATTTGATCAACTTACCATCCAAAGCTTCTTTCTCCACAAAAAAAAATCAAATAAAAAAATTATAATTTGACATAATTATTGCCTTTATCACAAAATTGGCAAGACAGTAAACAAACAACTCCATTGCATCATGAACACAGACACATTGAAAGTAAAATCCATCCTATTAAAATTTTTACCAAATTCATCAAAATTAACCTTTCTCAAGGCCACGAGACATCACCTTATACCTTTTTCCATCACAAAACAATGCAGAAATTCATCTTAGAACATTTCCCTTTCAACCCATGAAGAAGACCACACACCACATATATCAAACCAAAAACACAAGAGGACAAGGTTTAGCACCCCTTACACAAAAAATTAACGTTTCCTCCCATTTTATCTCATATTCCAAAAAACACTAATCACATAAAATAAAAAAATAACGTGAATATAAGGTGTAGCACCCCTTACTCCAAAAATTAATGATTTTCCATCTTATTTCATATCCACAAAACATTGATCACATGAACAAATAACAGATACAAGGCTTAACACCCTTTACCTGGAATTCTTGCTCTGAGATCACCTTAGCTTTGGTCTACCCTCCTTTGTTCTCAACGTGACCTTCCAAACCAACTCTACCCTCTCTCCTTTCCTTCAAAATCACATGTACCTCCCTTTCCTCTCACACAACCCCCAACTTTTATTCTTCACTCCCACCTCTCTATTTTCCTCAACAGACCATAAAAAAAAAATATTTTATTAAAATAAATTTAAGTTGCACAATTCCATTTAATTTTTATTTTTCTACTCTAAGATTTTCCTCTCCTAACTTCACGTTAATAATTTAGTTCTCTTTACTCTCCATAATTTCATTTAATTTCTTATGCTTATGTCTAGATACAATGCATTTGCCTCAACTTTTCATCTCCTTAGATACACCACGAATTCACAATATATATATATATATATATATATATATATATATATATATATATATATATATGTATATATATACACACACACACCATTCCACCTCTTTTTGTTATAGCCAAGATTCAAACACACGACCCCTAATACTCAAGTAACACTTCAAACCATGTCAAACATCACATTTTTCAAGTCAATTTATATGCACATTAACATTTAAATAGCATCCACACATTCCAAGCCTTCAAGAAAATATATTGTAAATCGCCACTTGAATTACAATTAACGTATAAAATATAAGTAATTTATAAAATATAAGTCAGCCAAAACAATTATAAAACCATTTTTAAATTTAAATGCCTTAAATGCACACACAATGAATTGAACCCTTTACCACCCACACTTGACAAGGCTCTAACCAGCTGTGCTACAGTCTATTCCTATAGAATTATCTATTTCTTAATGTAAATATTCTCCTCACCACCAATTACCCTCTTAAAAAATATAATTATTTTTCCTAGGTCTTACAGGCACCGGATGTGGGTCTCATGGTATTTATCCTCTCTGCCCTTGTACACATGTTGGCACAATTATAGAGTCTCCCTCTCTCCTTCATGCTTAGCTAGGTCATCCCAGTTTGGCCAAATTACATCAGCTTGTTCCTAGCTTATCCAAGTTGTCTAGTTTGGTGTGTGAGTCGTTTCAATTAAGAAAACATAGTTGTAGTCTTTTTCCTAGTAGTGTCTCACAACGTGCTCTCTCCCATTTTGCCTTAGTTCACTCTGACATTTGGGGCCTAAGTCGTATTAAGTCTAATTTAGGTTTTCAACATTTTTTCACTTTTATTGATGATTATTCCATATGTACTTGGTTATTTTTAATGAAAAATTATTCTGATATATTTTACATATTTCAACACTTTTATAATGAAATTAAAAATCAGTTTGGTGTTTATATTAAAATTTTGCGAAGTGATAATGACCATGAATAACTTTCAAATTCTATTTTACAATTTATGGCTTCTTGTGGCATTCTCCATCAAACTTCATATGCTTATACACTTTAACAAAATGGGATGGCTAAGCGTAAGAATAAATACCTTATTGAAACAACTCGCACCTTTTTAATTCATGGTGAGATTCCTCAACATTTTATGGGTGATGCTTTTTTTTACTGTATATTATCTTATTGATTGTATGTCATCTTCGATTTTAGATAACAAAATTCCTCATTCTATTTTATTCCCTCATGAACCTCTTCATCTCTTACCTCTTAAAGTTTTTGGATCTCACCAGTGCAGGAAGGGGATTTGGCCTTGGTTATTTTTGCGTTTTTGCCG
>Ga0214544_1012986_pt1 | contig 10448 bp, 10 predicted proteins | sample CNSS3metaG_FD_160074 | JGI IMG/M metagenome (GOLD analysis project Ga0214544, IMG submission 160074) | Root nodule microbial communities from cowpea collected in UCLA plant growth center, Los Angeles, California, USA - CNSS3 | ecosystem: Host-associated > Plants > Roots > Nodule | place: USA...
AAGGGAGGAAACTCTCACAAATGGTTGAGACACAAGAGTGTTTTTACTTCAAAATGTTCAACCCTTTTACATGTCTAGGAGCACCCCTTATATAGAAGAGTTTAGGGGCTTCTAAGCAAATAAAAGACACCTAAGGATGTCTCTACAAAAACCTAACCCTAGCTTCTAGAAACTAGGTCAAATAAGGTTACAAAAATGAGAGACAAAAGAGCTAACTATGGTGTGTGCAAGGTTAATTTCGTTCTAGCACAAAAGGAGACAAATAATGTGTCTCATATGTCTCTAAAAAGTGGCCAAAGTGTGCAAAAAAGAAAGGAGACCAAAGGTACATAGGTACACTTATTTTATGTCTTTTACTTTTTTACTTTATGCTTTATATCTTTAATTTACTCTCTTCTCCACATCATTAATGCTCCACAATCACCATGCGCCACCTAACATTGCTTTCTTACTCTTAATTAACTTACAAAACAAATAAACATAAATTAGCATGTTGGCTTAAATCAAATCAATTATAATCAACAAGACTTTTGAACCCGCATTTTCAAAATGGATAAAATCAAATGCGGAACGAACCTAAAGAGTTGAGTTCAACTAAATTTGATTTTAAACATATTTCACTCCCCGAATTCTCTCACAAAAAATATATATATTATATATCATAAAAAAAAATAAATAAAAAAAAATATATAAAAAATAAATATATAAAAAAAAAAATATATATATATATATATATATATATATATATATATATATATATAAATATCTAGCTAAAAGAGTGAGCTTCGTACCCTAAATAATATATTCTAATTTATATTATTATAATATTATAAGTATAGATTTTGATTTTGTGACTTATTTATCATTCGAATATCTGTTCAATAATTCCCAGTTTCAACTCTACCTTTTATTACCACTCACCAAGCAAAATTTAACCACTTAAAAAGAAGAAATAGCAAGGGATGTAATAAATAAAAGTATAATTGTAGAAAATTTCGAGAATTAATACTTACTCCACATGTAAATAACAAGAGAAATGTTTATAAATAATTAAAAATTAGTATAAATGACGGGAAAAGTAAGAAAGACAAGCCTTGCACAGGCATGATCACAAACTAATAGTAATATAAATGATATAGTTGAAAATGATCACAAACAAGAAGTAATATTGGTTGGGGTGTAGAAAAGTGAGATTCCATTGCATAAGGTTTCTGTTATCTATCTAAACAATCTATCCTCTGTTTTGTTTGTTATTGAATCTGCAGTTTGTTAGAGTGCAGTGAGTGTAGTTAGTTGGGTGAATGCCTCTCTCAGTACCTTACAAAACCCTCACTCTCCCAGTCCTCCATGGACCTTCCTCATTCCCCTCCATTTTCAAACCTCCATGCTTCACCCTTCACCTTCTCAATCGCGCATTCGCCTGCAAAAGCCTCGAAATCGCCTCGCCCAGCCTCTCCCTCCATTCCAACGTTCCACCAAATTCCAAACACGTCGACGTCGCCACTCTCAGCAATCTCTGCGTGGACATCGTCCTCAATGTCCCGCAGCTCCCCCCTCCCTCGCCGGTTCAACGCAAGGCCTTCGTGGACCGTTTGGCTCAGTCTCCCCCTGACAAGGTTCTCTCTCTTTCTCTTCCGTTTCATAATTTAGGGTTTGGGTTAAACCAAAGTTCGGTGATGTCATGGTTTGTTAATTGTGATTTAAAACCAATCTGTGTGGTGTGAAATATCCTCCCCCAATCAGTTTAGTTCTATGAAGGGAACTGTGCAAGTTTTTGTTGTTACGTTAGATGCTCTTCTTTTCTGCTACTGTTGTTTGTTCGCATTTCCCACTTACTCATGCGGTTACCAATTTGTCATCATAATCTGAGAACATCGCTCTTTGGCTTGTGCCTGAAAGTGCTTATTTAGACTTGTCTTGTGGCGTAGTACTTGTGTAAGGGATTAATTAAGCGTGTTTTATGGGTTCGATTCACATTTTCCACATTTTCCATAGAACACTTATAGCATAAGAAACTTATTTCATTTGTTTTTCTTATTTTCTTATCCTGTAAATATTTTAAGATAAATTTGTAGAAACGTTCTAGTGTTCTGGGGAATTTTTAGGTTAACTTTCTAGTAGTTTGTAACTTATTTCAAGAACTTGTGAAAACATTTGCATCTTATATGAAAACAATTTAGCTCTTATTTTCTATTCAATTATAGAAACAACTTATACATCAGTACTTACATGATAAATACTTATTCAATAAACATTTAATTAAGTTACGGATCCTTAATAATGGAAATTTAAGTTTTCATTCCTGCAATTTCCCTCCCTTCTCGTGCTGTTTATTTTTTGTTTATTTTCTGCAAATTATTGTATTGCCTTATTTCATCCTATGGCTTTTGGTGTAGAAATATTGGGAAGCAGGTGGGAACAGCAATATGGCTATAGCAGCTGCAAGGTTAGGACTTAACTGCATTTCTATCGGTCATGTGGGTAATGAAATCTATGGGAAGTTTCTGTCAGACGTGCTTCATGATGAGGGCATTGGTTTGGTTGGGATACTTTCTAATGACAATAGTGACAATATCGTCGACAGCTCTAGTAGTGACAGTGGCTCTTATGATACTCTTCTATGTTGGGTTCTTGTTGATCCTCTGCAAAGACATGGATTTTGCAGGTAAAAAGTGATCTTTCCTCTAATTTGTATTGTTGTTATCGTGTTGGATATTATTTGTTTTCATATTCTTTGTTTACAATGACCTAAGCTATTATGGTTTCTCTATTAGTCGGGCTGATTTTAGCAAGGAGCCTGCATTTCATTGGATGAGTAAATTGTCCAGTGAAGTTAAAATAGCTATTGAAAATTCGAAGGTCTTGTTCTGTAATGGCTATGGCTTTGACGAGCTCTCTCCTGGTGCGATACTCTCAGCAATGGAATATGCTGTTGAAGTTGGCACATCAATCTTCTTTGATCCTGGGCCACGAGGAAAGGAACTCTCCACTGGGAGCCCTGATGAACAAAGAGCTCTTAACCAGTTATTGAGAATGAGTGACGTTCTTCTTCTGACTTCTGACGAGGTTTCTTTTAAATCTCTCCTAATATTGCATTTATCCTTGATAGTTATCATGATCGCCTATAGTTGTTTGCTTCAACGTTAAGCTGTACTATTTCTAATATGATGTCATATAGTTACTCTTTTCTTTGCTTTATAATCTATAAAAACTCGCCTTCTTTGTGTGTGTATTTCATTGTTCTATATATCACTGTTTTGCACTTTGCATTTAGATGCAGCAAGTACTCCATGTTTATCTGTCCCCATCCCTCAATTTCTTGTTTTCAAATTAAGGATTTTGTAATCATATTTTGTTTTTTAGCACCTTCAGAACCTTATGCAGTGTTTCCACCATTCTCAAATATGGATATATGTTGTCCAACCTTTTTTGTATGCTGTATATATTTCTGCTTGCATATTTATGGACGCTTTCACCTTACCAAATAGCGTTTTGTCCAAGAAACTGTATCTATCGGGAATCTTTAGAAGTGTTGTGTAGTTTTGCAACTTTCAGTTTGCTTCACTTGTTCTTTCAACCTAGGCAAAAATCAAATGAAAAATTTGGAAGTACGAAGAGAAGCATAATATTTAATTGAAAGTAATCCTGAAAATTCATTTGGTTGTCTCAGTCGATTGTTCATATTTCAGACTCCTTTGGAACTTGTTTATCATCTGTATTTCTCAGGATAATTTGAGCCTAAATCATAATGATTAGCAGGTTTTTGCACAGTCCAAACCCATACCTACTGATCAATGATAACACATCTTTCCTGCTTGACCACCAGACCCCCACCATTCTGTGTTGCCAATCCCTTTTCCCCTACTTGTAAACCTTGGTTTTGGTAAGGCGCTTTCACATTATTATTTAATGGTTTTGTTTCACTTGAACAACATTTAGAATTCAATGTATTTGATATGTTAGGCATGATGTACAAGCTCAAACTGTATTTGCATTCTAACTTTTCCTATCTCTACAAATTTATTCTACATTATTGATGGATGAGTCAAGACTCAGCACCAATAGCTTTTGTCCAATCTAGTTGACAACTAAAACTTTAAGGCTAGCAAACATCACCTCATTGAGCCGGTTCAGTGAGGTTTACCTTGATAATTGTATGAAAGCCATTAAGAGTCTATCTTGGTTGAGACTTGGGTCTATCGTGTCAGTTGCTATTGGAGGCGCCTTGATGTCTTTGGTGTGAATGCACAATGTCTTTTGCGTGAGGGATATGTTGGAGATCCCATATCAACTAAAGATAGGATCAAATTATAATATACAAGTGGAGACAAACTTCAACTTATTGAGCTAGTTTAATAAAGTTGAGTTAGGTTTAAATTCCACTACCTTGATAAAACAATGAGAAAAGTATCGGTTCAGGTTGAGAAAAGTAAACCATGCCAGCTCTAACTACCTATTATTTAGTTTGCATTCATATTGCAACACTAACTCGCCAATGCCCTCAGTCACATGGGTAACTTGTTCTTACGGCTTTCACAACATTTGTTTCTCCTCCAATTTTTAACTTTAATTACTTGTGTAGTCCTTATAATATAATTGTAAAAACTTTACCTTTTCATTCCTATACTTAAAAACGCCCCATTTTAGTCTTACATTAATTTTTATTTTATTTTTTAATCCCTTTTAGTCCTTACACATCATTTTTAGTCTTTTTTGTGTGTAGGGACTAATGGAATAGTATAAAAGGTAAATATTTTGTTCTTGTAAGGACCAAATCAGTAAGTTTATATGTATATATATGACACTATACCTTCTTCCCAACTTAGTTCTCATCTATCAGTTCTGTTTTCTTATAAATCTGCCTCAAGAATCTTTGTCTACCATAGAAAGGCAATGCAGATGACAAATAGCTTGATTTTGCCATTAGTTGGCATCGAAGTTTTAATTTTTAAGCACGCCTGGAAGCTCAGCAAATTGTTAACAATCTATGTTTCCAAATTAACTTAGGTCCGTTATTTCAAAGTCTCATATTTTAGTAAATTTGAATTTGTGGTGCCCTATCCTGACTCCAAAAGGGCTTGTTTCTATCTTTGTTAATCTCACATTACCAAGTATTATGAAATTCATAGGCTTGAGTTGATAATTATGCCACAAATTTTAATTTACTTTTGTTGTTAGGCCATATGTTGTCAAACTTCCTGCCAAAGCAAAAGATTCTACGAGTTTACATTTTTGGCCTGGCAAAAGATATTGGTTGTCTTATTCCCGTTAAACAATAACGTGATGCTAATTAAAGTTTCTTTTCTTTTCTGCTATTGTTGTTCGGCAAACTACTTTCTAAATTTAGGTCATCGTTGATTTTATTGTTTTGCATGACAGGCTGAGTCATTAACTGGCATAGAAGATCCAATATTAGCAGGGCTGGAGTTTCTCAAAAGAGGGATCCGCACGAAATGGGTGATTGTAAAAATGGGTTCTAAGGGTTCAATTATAATAACGGCATCTAGTATAGCTTGTGCACCTGGATTCAAGGCATGAGCTTCTTGTTCTAATCTTCATTGCCTCTTAAATTCTTGCAATTTTGGAACATAATATTTATTTTCCACTTGATATACTTCCATATTCTGCTTAGCCGTGCTTGGTATTCAAGTTTCATGAGTATTATCAGCTTCAAGGTATATATCTCAGTTAAGGGCAAATTAATCAAATGGTTTAAAACTACGGCAATAACCACATTTTCTGAACATTGTTTGTGGTTTCTTCAACCGGAAGATCTTTTTTCCCTTAAAGAGTTAACATGCTTTTCTAACGTCCTAATATTGAAGGAATAGTAAGCTCAACTGTTTGTTGGTATGCTCAAAGTATATGTTTTTATTTCTTCTTTGATTGTTCAAAAGTGCTTGTCTCTTGCAAGAATATTTAAGAAACTTGTCTGACAACCTTTTATTTTTTTCCTTTGACAACCTTTACCATTTTGTTATAAACTAATTGTAATTCTGAACTGTTATCAGGTGAATGTTATTGATACTGTTGGTTGTGGAGACAGTTTTGTAGCTGCTATTGCCTATGGTTTTATACATAATATGCCACTGGTTAATACGTTGGCAATTGCAAATGCAGTGGGTGCTGCAACAGCCATGGGCTGTGGTGCTGGTAGGAATGTAGCAACACTAGAGAAGGTAGTAGACTTAATAAGATCATCAAACCTCAGCGAAGATGATGAATTTTGGTTTGACATACTTGAAAAGAATATGGTATCTCAGGAAATAACATATCTGTCTAATGTTATGAAAGGAAACAGAAACCATCTCAACCTTGTCTCATTTGACAAAGTTGTCTCTGAGCTCTTGCCCAGGCTTGAACTTCCACAAACAGTAGGGAATGTGTCTACTTGATAGATTGTCGAAAAATGGGTTGCAACCACTGCGATATCTATTCTTGTAAAAGAACTCTTCTGATTTTCGGGTTCTTAGCTTCTTTCTGTAAAAGTTAAAGCTTAAGCATTTATATAACAGTTTATCACTCAACAAGGTTACATAAATTGCCGTAGCTAAAATGCTTTGAGCAAATACATGAAAGGTAGCTAGCTTATCATCAAGCATTTTAACGGATTTTTGGCATTTCAGTCTCAACAGTATTCCTCTGATTTTGATTTCAAAGGGATTTTTACTCCACGAACCAGAACCAGAACCAGTGGGGCAGAGCTTTTATCCTGAGACCCCAATTTTTTTGCTTCATTTTTGTGTGAATGCTTTTCAAACACTGATATGTAATAGTCTCATTTTTACATAGTTGATTTTTGACACGAAAAGGTTGTTGGCATAACTCCAATATATTACTTTGCAATTCTTGTTTACTTTTCTCCCTTAGAATTTTTTTCCCGCTAAATTCAGTAGGTTCAAGTACGTGTAACGTTCGTTTATGACCAGCCAAAACAATGGTATTTTGCACGCCGTAGTGTGCTTTACCATAAATAGAAAACCAAACCATCGACTCCTCTCTGCATTGGTCTTTAATCATATTGATTTATATTAATTGCAAAATTCAGTTTAATAAAGAAAATGACATAAGAATGGTAATTAAGTATTTTAAACTAATAATTTTATTTATCTAGAATAAACGAATTTGTCTTTTTTCTCATTTCTACGGAAACCAAATGATTTTTTTATCGTTATATTTAAATAATATCTTGGTTCTTCATTAGTTTGTGAATTTTATATATAATTTTAACTAATATGTGTATTCTTTTATAACTTTTTTTTTCCAAATATTCTTGATGTTATATTTTGGTTCTCAAATTTTAAAAATGAATAGATATAGTTCGTTTAATTCAATTATGTTAATTTTTTTATGTATCAAACGTGTTTCATACTAGTGTTTGAATTGTTTACACCGTTTGATATGTTCTCACTTCAATTTCATTAAACTCGCCTCTAGTCGTGTTAAAGGCTAACAAAAACCAAATTTCCTCCTAATGTAGTATAGGAAGGAAGACTCGAGTAAAATATAAGGAAATGGTACTTATTAAATTCAGATTAAACCTTGCAAAAAATGAAATAAAAACAATTCAAATGGGGAAAATAAAATAAAAGCAAAAATGCAAGTGTATCTAAATCTAAACTAACCTAAATGCATGAAAATGAAATAACAGACGTTGTATTCTAATATGCATGAATGCAGTGCATGTGTGAAGTCTACGGGAATGATGATGGTCATGTTCAAATTTTTCATGATGAAATATGGATGCAGGATTAAATCACGAAACTAATCTAACCGTGACATCAAAAGTAGGATATTAATTTGCCCCCAAGCTGAATATAAAACCAATTGTAGCCACGTTTACACACAAAACTCTATGCCAGATTGAATTGATGTAAAATGTCCTTTAAGCAGTTTCAAAAATTTGAACACAACATTAACACATTAAATCAGATTCAGGTTCTGTTGCAATGCTCACGCCAAGAACAGAATTCGTATGCACAACATAAATTTTAATTCATTTCAGAACTTATAGGCATGGAATGTGGATACTAAGATGATCTACAATAGCCTAGGCTGATGATGAATGAATGAAAATCCAGACTATGACAGCATGATCAAGTCATAGATGCGCATGCAGAATGCATTTCAAAATGGCTCCAATATTACAACAAGAAATTTAAGTTATTCATAAAATGCAGATGCAGAGTGCTAAGGGAAATAAAATGCTGGAAATCCAGAATTTAAAATAACAAACACAAACTACCATTCAGGCTACCACAATGTTGGTTTACAGATGAACCCCTAACATGAATGCTAAGCAACCCATTTTTAGACAGATGCAGTACCATGATGCCTATGCACTATTTTAAATACATGCAGAATCACTAAGGTGAATGAAGTTAGAATGCTAATGAATGGATTCAAATAAGTTCATAATGCTAAACTAAAATTAGAAATCCAATGCATGAGTTGAGTTGAAACAAAGCTAGATTTTCAAATTGACTGGTTAAAAGAAAAAATGACATCAATTAAAACTCCAACGTGACAACATAAGTCTCGAACAGTGAAATCCGAATCTCCAAATAGCAGACAAAATTTAAATGTCATAGTATGCTCTATACTTACCGGATTCGGAATGGGATGCAGGACAAATGCACAAAGCGGAATTATGAATGAATTTATGCTATTCTACCATGCTGAATCAAGGAGAAATACCAATCAAACATTATGACATCCAGAATGCAAGGAAACTAAAAATTAGTTGAAGCTAACAAGTTCTAAAAAATAAAGATATATTCCTAAATTCTAAAACAGTAAATGCATAAATTAAAACAGATTTAAAACATCAACACTGCAGGATAAACATTAATTCAAAAATTGATTCAGTGATTGAACAAGGATTCTTCTGCACCCAAGAAGACATCTCAACAAGTTGTGTCCACTTTGGGGTCACATGGTTTCCAAAAAGAACCAAAACTGTGTGCAGATCATGAACCATGCTCAAAACATCATCATATCACACACTACTAGACCATAAACATCAAAAACAGTATCATAGAAACATAATTGAATCAAAAACCTGAAAGTTGTAAATGGACTTTAAAGGATTCAGAGCTTAAAGGTTGAAAATCATGAAATGAAATCAAAGCTTAAACAAGTAATATTTAGAAGCTGGAAATTAGATTTGAAACTGAATTACAAAGTGTATTTCATTATAAATAAGTAAAAACACAAGAGACAATGAGAGTTCTACAAATTAAAATGGTGCAAGGAATCTCCTTCAGAACAACTCCGACCACTTTGTGCTTGGTTGAACCAAGTAGAGCTACCTAATACATCGGAGGAGACCCAATATCGTCGGCTACTTTGTGCTCGTCGGACGTGAGAAACCCCCTTGCAAAATACTCTCTCTCTCTCTCTTTCTCTCTCCCTCTCTCTCTCCCTCCCTCTCTCTATCTATCTTTCTCTTTCTCTCTCTCTCTCCCTCTCTCTCTATATCTCTCTCTCTCATCTCGACCTCCCTCCCTCTCTCTCCCTCTCTCTCTCATCTCTCTCTCATCTCTCATCTCAAATCTCTCATCTCAAATCTCTCTCTAGAATCTCTCTCTCTCCCTCTCCTTCCCTCCCTCTCTCTATCTCTCTATCTCTCTCTCTCTCTCATCTCTCTCATCTCAAATCACTCTCTCTCCCTCTCCTTCCTTCCCTCTCTGTTGGGAATAGTCCAAGTGTGAGTCAAAAAGTCCCACATTGGATAGAAAAGACAAAGTTAAACACTATATAAGAATAAAGACCCATAACAACATTGCCTTAAGGTTTTGGTGTAAAAGTGGTGTCTAAGGTCTTATATGTGTAAGACTAATGTCATATAACCATATAGAACCACAATCTCTCAATGACCATAACTATGCCATGACCATGACCATAACCTATATGAAATATATATAACCTATCACTCTCTCTATCTCTCTCTCTCTCCCTCTCTCTTTCCCTCTCTCTGGAATCTCCCTCTCTGCCACTCTCTCTCTCTCTTCTTCTCCCTCTCTCGAATCTCTCTCTCTCTCCCTCCCTCTCTCTTTCTATCTCTCGAATCTCGAATTTCGAATTTCGAATCGTGAATTGACCTAACCCTTTTTCTTCTCACTCAAAATCTAAACCCGAGGCCACACATCCAATTGCCCTTGCTATGGCTAAATCTTCTCCTTCATTTGTCCATCATGCCACACCTAGCCTGATGAAGGATTATCTTGTTCCTTTTTAAGATTATTGAATATGGTGTGAGTTGATTAAGAAAGCTAAGTGAAATCCTCACTGGACATTAAGATAACAAGCTATTTAGATTTGAAGGTTCCTTTCACAAAGCTCAAGAGAAGAAGATGATGGATTGATTCAAAACAAAAAGGAAATGGAAAGCACATAAACCATAGAAAACCAAGAACAATTAAAGGAAGAAGAAAACATAAAATGGA
>Ga0214544_1012987_pt1 | contig 10447 bp, 7 predicted proteins | sample CNSS3metaG_FD_160074 | JGI IMG/M metagenome (GOLD analysis project Ga0214544, IMG submission 160074) | Root nodule microbial communities from cowpea collected in UCLA plant growth center, Los Angeles, California, USA - CNSS3 | ecosystem: Host-associated > Plants > Roots > Nodule | place: USA...
ATTTTCAAGAGCAAAGTTGTGAGAACAATACAATGGAGGAACCAAGTGCAGTTGAAGAGCCAACAATATTCGAAGATGCAGCTGAAGCATCTACTATTGCAACTGACTTGGTTAATGATGAAGCAGCAAATTCAACTACTTCAAGTGCAGATTTTTGCTCACAAGGTGAGATTATGAGGATTACTGATGATCCTGTTAACAATTTGAATGCACCTGATGATGCTCAAGTTGAGTTGAAGCCACACACTCCACACATCAAGTTTGTTGATGTGAATGATGCAAATAAGTTTTTAGTGGTTATCTTTGTTGACATGGCTGCAGAAAAAGAAGAAAGGTTGCTACAACAGGTAAAAAGCTTAGATTCAAATTCTTTTGAAATCAGTGTGGATAGAAAAGTTAAATTGCATGCATATTTGTTTTCTGTTTTTAATTTTAGTGAAAAATTTTAAAAAATTTCAAAAATATGTGTTTTTGTTTTTAAAAATAAAAATGTAAAAATTAAAAAAAAATGGTACAAGTTGATTTGTACTTTGTATAATTAAAGAAAATAAATTTTGACATATGGCCAGATTGAGCCAAAAGTCATAAGATTTTTCATTTCCTCCCCAAAATAAGTCCGTCAAGGACATTTTTTTTAAATAAGTTTGGGGGAGACAAACTGTAGGTAGGATTTTTCTTCTTTTTTTATGTTTTTCAATTTTTGTTTTCATTAAAAAAATTGTTGTGATTTCTTTTTGAGAAAATTGTGAAAGTATTAACTTTTTACTAAGTGAAACTTTTAAACAATATGTCTCATAAGAAGTCCACCAAAAATATTTCCCTGCTTTCAATAAAACATATTGACATCGGATTTTTAGGATTTGATTCAGTAATTGGGATGATCATAATTTTGGAAAAATAAAAGTCATGTTGATATGAGTGAATTGTTTCTAGGATTTGCTAATTGAGTTGAATTGAGAATTTCTTGATTAAATCTTTTGTGAAAGAATTTGACCTTGTGAGTCTTGAGCCTTAATGTAAAGGATGACTTGCCATATGTCATTCCTTTTTTTTCCTTGAGTGACTTGCTCATGTTTGTTTATACTCAAATATTTAGCTTGACACTTTTGTTTTGCATCTTAGGTGAATATGCATGATTTGATATGATTGAGGCATTTCTTGTTTTTAGCTACTTGGCCAAATAAGCCATCTTGATATTAATCCATTGGTAGTCCCTTTGAGTTGTAAATCTCTTTTTCTTGTTTTAAGCCTATTGCATAACCTTGAAAAGAAAAAGACCATATTCTACCTTAGGAAGAAAGAAGGAGCTAATGGATTGTGTTCAGGAATGGTTAAGGAATAAAGTGTGTGAGTGAGTACCTCACCCACAAATTAATAAAAATGGCAAAAGGAAAAATTGTTGATGAAAAAATGCTGAAATGAAAAAAATAATTGCTTTCTAAAAAAAACGTGAGAGCAACAAAGCAATAAACGAAAAAGAGTTGTTTTTGAAATGATGCTCCAATATTCTTTCTATATTTTAATTTCAAAAACCCAAAAATCCTAAAATTTTTCCTACCTTTGCCTTGACCCCATTATAACATGTGAAAAGTCCTCATGATCTTTGAATGCATATTTTTCTGAAAGTTTGTAAATATTAGAGTCTTGTTAAGTATTATGAGAGTTTACTTACATGAGTATTTTGAGTGAAAATACAAGCCGAAACACTTGAGAGAATTTTGGTGAGAAAATACACATTTAACTTGAGTACTTTCTTTCATAATTGTTTGTCTTGTGAATTCAAAAGATTAGCTCATGTGTGAAAAATAAAACCTTTCTGTTTGTATATACATGATAATTTGATCTCTAGAAGATTGATTTGTCTTCAGTGATGTTCATTCCTTTGATCCAGTGTTGATGTGAAATAAAATACCTCAGAACAAGTTTTGAAAATGCTCAATTTTGCCCAGGAGTGAAAAAGGATAAGTGTGTGGTTATGATGAGTGCGTATTTTTGCCCTCATTCAGTGTTTAATTCTGGGTATTTAATTGAATTTGTGTGCTTAAAGAGTGATTTAATTGGCAAAGTAAAAGGTAGGAAGGATGTTCATCATGAAGGGTTTGAAGAAGAGCTTTTTGAGTGAGAAGAACTTCATGATGTACATCCTTAGAAGAAGAGGCTTCCTCTACCTTTTGCTTTGAGTCCTTGGATAACTTAATAGACTTTTCTTCCTCTCTCCTAGCTTGCATTTGAGCTTGGTCATGGGCGACTTGACTAGGAGTAAGGGGATGCAGAACATAAGTTTTTGAATGATGTTGGAGAGTGATCTCAATGGTATGGCCATGGTGGGTGGTTTTACGGTTAAATTTCCATGGCCTACCTAAGAGAATGTGGCAAGCATCCATTGGAATCACATCACAGACAACCTTGTCCTTGTATTTGCCAATGGAGAATTTTACCATCACTTGATGCTTGACCTTGAGATCCCCATCTTCATCAAGCCAATGAAGTTTGTAAGGTTTAGGATGGGGCATCAAGGTCAAGTTCAACTTCTCAACCATAGTTGTACTACAGCAATTACAACAAGACCCATTATCAATGATCAAGGAACAAAGCTTTTTAGAAACTTCACAACGAGTGTGGAAAATATTTTTCCTTTGATCATTGAGAGGAAGGTTTTGATGGCTATTGAGAAGCCTCTGAATCATAAAAAAAGAACCTTCTTTGGCATATGCATGAGTTTTGTCTTTCGAAAATGTGTCACTATGGGAGTCACTAGAGGAATGAGATTCCTCAGGAGACTCATCCTGACTGGAGTAGAGGTCTTGGCCCTTTAGCACAATGGTGCGCTTGGTAGGGCATTGAGAAGCCACGTGACCTTTACCTAAACATTTGAAACATTTGATCTCACGACCTCTCTTGGAGGAAGCACCTCTATCATGACCTTTTGCTTGGTGTCTTGGAGTGGTCTCTTTTTCATGAAAAGAATCTTTATTTTGAAAATCAGATTTGGAAGAAGACGGAGAAGAGTCCTTGCGAAAAGGTCTCCTCAAGAGTTGTTGCTCTACCTTAATAGACATTTGCACAAGTTCATTTAAATCCCGGTAAGGCAACAACTCAACCCTATCCCTGATGTTTTAATTGACGCCACTCAAGAACCTAGCAACGGTTAGGTCTTCCACTTCATCAATCCCAGCCCTTAAGATTTAGAGCTCCATTCTTTGCCTATATTCCTCCACAGTCATATTTCTTTGTTGGAGCCTTTGGAGTTTATCCATAAGCTCTCTTTTGTAATAAGAAGGAACATGGGATGGAGGGCCTCTTTGAGATCAAACCAATATTCAATCTCAAGAAGGCCTTTCTTTCTCTTTTAGAGGACAAGGGCTGCCCACCAATTTAAAGCCCTTGGAAGTTGAAGACAGCAAGAGAGACACGTCTCTCTTCCTCAACCATGTGGTTGTCAAACAATTGTTCAACCTTTGCCACCCAATCTAGATAGGCCTTCACATTGTCTTTCCCATAGAAAGGAGGCAACTCTATCTTGACTTCTCTTGGGTGAGGAGGTACACGCCTTTGTCTCCTATCATGAGGAGCTTGCCTTTGAAAGGGGCGTTGGTATTCCTCCTCCTCGCCACTAAGGTCATGACCATTTTGTCTTGATGGTGGGCGAGAAGACCTAGGGGGATCACAGTGAGTGTGTGGTTGATTCCTCAATTTCTCAGTTAGGAAGTGTAAATTGGCTTGCATGGCAGCCATTTGAGCCTTAATATCACTGACATCTCTATGGAGATTTTGAAGGTTGGGAGAAGAAGGACGGTCTTCTACATCCGCACTTGTATTATGGTGTGTGTGTGGTGGAGAATCGTGGTGAGCTTGCGCCCTTGCACGAGTTGTTCTTCTAGTGCTCATGATTGTTCACAATTTGAAGACTTAAGACAAAGTGTGAAGGAAAGTTTTTGAAACACACAAGTGAACCTCCAGGTAGGCGAGGTGAGTCTAAGAAGACTACTTAAGTACCAAGGCAATCCTAGCCAAGGAGCACTTGTGAAAGGTTGGAAAGCAATTCATACAAAGGCTTAGTTCTAAATTATGAAAAATCACTAAACACTAGGTCACACAAAGCACAAGAAAAAGGAAGCTATAAAACATTAAAGACGGACCCCTAATTGGCCAAAATATGAAGAGACTTTGGTCTCAAAATTTTAAGCCACTAAACAACGGGAAGACTTTCAACACACTTATAACAAAAATTTTCACTAATGGAGGATGAAGGTTCTACTTAGGAGATGGGATTGAACACCTTGTGGTTCCCCAAGACACCTAAGTAGTCCAAATTACAAAGCAAAGAATAAACTATAAAGTTTTAACAATTTGCATGCAATAATGTGCATCAATTTTTGTGAATAAACTCCAATTGTTGCTTCCAAGAGAGCAACCGAGAGCATCAATTTTTGTGAATTTGGAGGCCTTAGTTGATGGCCAAAGGTAAGCACCAATTGGAGACTTTGTGAGGCAGCAAACACCTCTTGAAATGGCTTTGAATTGGCACCAAATGACCACAATATAGCTGCAAAAAAAAAATACAACAAAACAATACACAAAAACTATGCCAAGGCAAATATTAGTACACAACACTCATGCCAAGAAAATTAATGCTCAAACTCTCCCAATTTGGTGAAAGGAGGGGTAAAAAAAAAGATGGGCACAACCTTTAGAGATTTACTCCTCAACCACCCCCTAAGATGCTACCTATGCTAGCAACCAAATCAAAATCAAACACTTAATTCATATCCATAAGCATTGGAACCAACATTACTTGCCAAATGAAAGAAGAAACATAAGAAAAGCGAATTAGAAAATGCTAAACCAAATGGAATTATAGTGACAAGACAGAATTAAATTTCCAAGAATGGACAAGCAAAAAAATAAAGGCACACAAGAAGGGAACTAGAATGGATCTACAAAAACAAAACAGAAACTGCAGTGCTTGTAAGAAGGCCTATAGTCCGTTATGAATTTATGCCAATGGGAGGGTGTACACCATTCCATATTCAAGGTATTTGATAGCAATAAAGGAGACACACTTAGGCCAAGACATTGATGGACAAAAACCACTGAAATTAGAGCTGAAAACGCACCAAAACGCATAAACAGAGAAAGCTGGAAAAAATATTGCACCAGTAAAAATGCTGACAGCTGCCTCAACTTTGAGGATTTATCATATTTTTTGTATTGCACATTTTTTTGTAACAATTTTTTTTAAAATTTTTGTCCAGATGTTCTTTAAGTCGGCAAAAATTAGCAAGGGAATTGGTGCAGTGGATTGTTCCAGTTAAATCAAACAAAAACAGTGTGTCTGGAAAACAGAGTGAAAAAAAGGGTACAGCAAGCCTGAAAACACTGATTGTTAGCCAGACTTTGATGAATTATTGCAAATTCATATCTCAATGGTTTTGAGTGATTCTTGTTGCAAAAATTTCGTTGATGTCATATCTTTTAGGCACAACAAACAACTAAAATTAAAAGGAACTGTATCACTCAAGAGAATTAACAAACAGTAAGTGTGCGCTCTGGAAAATAGAGAAACTAGAGCAGATTGCTCTCTGAAAATTTTTGGAGATGTTCAAACGAAAATCCAATGGATTGGAGCATGATTATGAACTAAAATCATATATGAATAAAAGATGAACATCTCAAAACCCTAAGGTACCACAACCAACGGTGAAAATGGTTTAATCTTTGCAAGAAAATTGTCCAACCATCCACACGGATAGTGTAAGCATCATTTGCGTAGTTTTGAGATGGTGGCACTGTTTCAAGCTTAGTAAAACAGCAAAATGAAAGAAATAAACGGTGGAAATGAAGAAAAAGTGAAGAAGAAAACCATAGACAAAACTTAAATGGTAGAAAAATGAAAAACAAGCAAGATTCACCGATTAAAATGCAAGAAACTCAATAGAATGAAGTAAATGGTGCTAAACTTTAAAGGAAAGCTAGTAAATGATGTGAACAATAGCAAGCAAGGAAATCTACAAATAGAGTGTATAACACTCTTGTAGTCTCATAGTTGCATGGATTCAATGGAGAAACACAATAGAAACACATAAACACAACAAATGAACCGTGAAAGATGAAGAATAATGAAAGAAGAAGAAGAGAAGAGATGAAACAACAAGGAAACAAGGAAAACTAAACAAGTTATGGATAAAACCCTTACCAAACCAAGACAAGTGACTACTCCACGGTTTGGATGGCTCTAGATACCACTATGATGGAGCTTGGTGGAGACATGAAGCTCCAAGTGCAGCGGAAATGATGGAGGAAGCATGGAAGAGTGGAAGGCAAGTTTGTAGGCTCTTGCTTGCAATGGATAGGTGAAAGGATGAATGATTTAGAGGTGGTTCTAGCCTAGGAAGGGGGCTAGAGGTAAAGAGAGTAAGCTCTCTAAAAGATGACTCTCAAGTAGCAATAGTGAGGAGTGTTCTCAACTCAAAGTGTCTATTGCACAAAAATTCAAGAGTGATACAAATGAGTGAATTTTTGGCTTTTGTATGAAGTCATTTACAAATGAGAAAGGAAAGCCCTTAGATGGAGTGGGCCTTGATCTTGGACGTTGATGAAGGCTTAGAGAAGGAGGCAATGTCACACCCCTTGGATCTTGGCTTGAAGAATAAGAAGGGATCTTGGCCTTTGGATGTGGTGACCAACCTTAGTCAAACCATGAAGCAAATGAGCCTCCTTGTCTACCCTTGATATTCTCGGCCATGCATGGAAAGGAATGGGTCGAGCCCAATTTGCACCACATCCTATGTTCCTTTCATGTCTTATGTATTATTGGAAAGCAAGGCCTAAACATTGGCCCAAAATAAATTCTATTCTACTACAATTACATGTAATCCTTCATATCTTGGTGATTTTCTTAGCCCATGTGAATAATGTGTGGAAGCTTTAGTCTTGATGGTCATTTAGAGGAATACCCATTTGAATCTTTCTCATCATGGACCTTGTTGTTGGACCTCTCAATGGGCTTCCACTGGATGTTGGGCTTGAAGGATCATGTATGCTTGGTGGGATCACATCAATTTTGGAATCAGGATAGACCGCTTTGTTGCAGATACATGTTGTGTACCACCAATCATCATGATCTAGAACATGTTTGATAGTAGTCTTCACCACAAAAGTACTTTCCTAGAACATAAATAATGCAACAATATGAATAAAAAAAATGCATGATATTCAACCAAAATAATTTAACTGCAACATAGAGGAAAAGAATTCAACCTGTTTAAAATCTTTGAGACCTTCAATTGAGCTTCTAAGATGCAGCTTAATGAAATCTTCTTCTAAGCTAACTTTTGAAGACTGACACAGTTGGGTAAGAGGTTGAGAAGGACATTCAGTACTATCCTACATCCTACAAAAATATATAGCATGTAAAATGTACTTACATTTTTTCAACTTGGTAGCATCTTCACCATCATAATTAAAAATTATCTTCGTACAGTTCATACAGTTTTGAATAGAAACTTTATCTACAAAATACATGAACATGTCAAAAACTTTTTAAAAAATTACTACAACTATAAAATACAGTTTTAAAAGTTAGTTACCTTGGAAGGTCTTACTTTGCAATAATGTAAAGCAATCACAACATATTATTCCTCTCTAGAGGCAAGAAATGCATTTAACATATCAACATATTGACCAAATAAAGTACACTCCAGTTGAAAACTATTGCATGATGTATAAATTTGTTAGATAAGACTCATGTTAAACATTATAAAAAAGAAGAACAATCCTCTTACCCATAAGATTCAATAAGGATCACATTCATCTTGGTCTTCTTACCACCTTTCTCTAACTCTCTCTCTGTTCCAACACCAGTAAACATTCCAGTGACATCTACAGAAAAATAAAACAATAACAAAAGAAAACATTAATGAAAAGTTAAACGCAAAGAAGAAAAATAAAAAAAATTGACTTACTAACTAAGTAATCTATGTCAAAACCAGGAGCTTTGATGGTTGAAAAAGGGGTGTTTGCAGTTCTACTTTTCAAAACTAAGGTACATTCGACCAAATTGACCTTGGTTCCAAATTGGAAGTTGATCTTATAGGATTGATTTGTAGTTCTATAAGAACTACCATTACATGAAACACTAAAAGATTGAATGGCGTAAACCTTATCATTTTTTATTTCAGCTTGAAATTTGTATATTAGTGTGTGTCAAACAAATGCATGGATTAGGACACCCTGCACAAACAGTTTCATATATCACATAATAATATCATATTGTAACTAAAAGAATAACAAAAAGTAAGAAAATAACGGGCGTTTATAGTATTGGGTAGTACCTTTTTGTCTTGAAGAACAATCTCTATGGAAAATGGAGATTTTCCTTTTGTGTAATCTTCAACAAACCATAACCTTACCACTCTTGCAACGATATTCCAACTTTCCTTCTCCCGGTTCAGTTCTTGAAATGAGTGGGTGTGTTTTTGCAAAGCAGACATGGTGTAAGGAAAACAGAAAATTAGACAATAGTGAAAAAGGGAAGGTGTGGATAGATGTATTTGTACAAAACATAAAAACATAAGAATGGTCTGATTTTAATTTGAATTTAAATTTGGAGATCATACATCAAAACTAAAACCATACGCATGCTCTATTTTTGGTTTCACAAATTTAGTAAAAATTGGGAAAAGCGATTGTCAAACATATGAAGAGCACAAAAGAAAGCAAAACACCTTTTTTCACATGCCTAAAGATTCATTTAAATTAAAACCATACACATACTCTAGTTTTGGTTTCCCAAAATTGAGTAAAATTTGGGAAAAGCAACTGGTCAAACATATGAAGAGCACATAAAAAACTAAAAGCTCTTTTTCACATGGCTCAATGCTGAGGAAGAAAAGGAAAATATGGCAGAGAGTAGAAGAAAAATAAAAGTTGCACGACCTTTAAATGCTTGCAAAAGGTTGAAACATAATATGAAAAAGGAAATAAAGTTTTGATTTCAAATAAAGATCTTGTTTGAACATTTGAAGAAAAGGAAATTATGAAGAGAACAAAGAAGAAAAAGGAAAGAAGAAAAAAAAAGTATGAAGAGAACAAAAAGTCGAAAAAGGAAAGAAGTGACCTGATGCAGTCATGTAGCTTTTTTATATCAGATAAGAAATAAATTGAAAAATGTTTCCAAACATTAACATAAATGTCATATTTATTTTTAGTTGTCATATTTGAAGGAAATTTAGATATCGTTCCAACGTAAGATGAAAAAGGAAATAAAGATCTGGTTTGAACTTTTGAAGAAAAGGAAAGTGTAAAGAGAATAGAAAGAAGAAAAGAAAAGAAGTAACCTGATGTTGTCATGTACATATTTTACCCTTTTAGTTAATTGAGGAGTCCAATATAAAATATAGGAAAACCTACATAAAATAAAAGAAACATAAGGTTAGAAATAAAATAAAAGGTTGAATAAAATAATTATTTTAATTTAATAAAAAAATTATATTTCTAACATAAATTATTGAGATTGTATTTAATAAACAAATTATATTTCTAACATAAATCACTAAGAGATATGAAGAAGTGATATTTACTTTTTTTAGACATTGTAGAATTTGGTATGGAGGGTCTGCATTTCCTCCATGCGGACATAGTCAGCCACACGCAATTTGAGTTCGTGCATAGAGGCAGGTGGGTGGAGGTAGACGTTGTTGGCGAAGGGGTCGGGTTGTAAGGTAAGTGCCATGCACTAAAGGATCATCTCTTGGTTGAGGTGTGGGGTTCGAAGAGCTGCCTTACTGAAGCGATCTATGAACGCTCTGAGTGGTTCGCCTTGTTCTTGTCTAATGCCAAGAAGGGAGATTGTGGTAGTTTGGTGTGGACGGCTGCCAGCGAAATGGGTGGAGAACATATGGGATAGAACGTCGAAGTTATCGATGGAGTAAGGTGGAAAGGTTGTGAACCACTCTAGAGCCGGACCCTTAAGGGTGTGGGGAAGGCTTTGCAGAAGACTGCGTCTTGGGATGTGTACAGGGTGACGTGGGTGATGTATACTTTGAGGTGTTCATTAGGGTTGGTTTCGCCGGTGTAGTGGTCCAGCGTGAAGGGTTCCTACTGGGCAGGGAGAGGGGTGTTGGCGATAAAGTCTGTGAAGGGGTGACGACGCCTGGGCTGGTGGGGAGGGAGCAGATGAGGTGGGATGGGATGGTTGATCATAACGGGGAAGGTGGAGGTAAGGTTGTGAGGGGGGGTGTGGGTTATTGGCAGGTATTGGGGGTTCTAGGGTGGTACGTGTGTAGTGTGTAGGGTGGTGGGTACGTTGTAGGGGATTTTGGTGGTGGGGAGGGTAGCAGCAGGGGTGGGGGCTGTAGTATGCCCTGGTTGAGTGGATGGGAAGTGAGTGGGATGGGTGGAGGGAATGGGTGTTTGTTGGGTGGTGGTGAAGGTGTGAGGGGTGGGG
>Ga0214544_1012988_pt1 | contig 10446 bp, 4 predicted proteins | sample CNSS3metaG_FD_160074 | JGI IMG/M metagenome (GOLD analysis project Ga0214544, IMG submission 160074) | Root nodule microbial communities from cowpea collected in UCLA plant growth center, Los Angeles, California, USA - CNSS3 | ecosystem: Host-associated > Plants > Roots > Nodule | place: USA...
TGAGCGAGACATGGCGTCGCTCAGAACGTGGACTGGTCGCCTAGGCGAGTTCTCGTGGCAGTGAGCACTCTGCTTCTCTCGCCTAGGCGAGACGAGCTCGCTTGGGCGAGAATAACAGATCTCACCACTGTTTTACGCATGCAAGGCAGAAAAACAACACTACCAACATCCAAAAGCACATGCAACTCAGTTTCATTTGATAAAACACACTACTCAAGCTTATAAACACAGATCAACCCAAAAGAAACACACAATGACTCGGACTGGCGAATCTAGCTTCCCTTACCTGTTCAGGAGAACAACCAAAACAACAGATTCGAACTAAGGCACCACAGCTCCTGGAGTTAGGAAAGAGCTGGAACCTGCAGATTTGGTATAGAGCGAGGTCAGGAAACTAAAACCCTAACGTGACCAACGCGCACAACTGTGAGAACTGAGGAAGGAATGGGACAGAACCTCCAAGACTCCGCTTACCTGGGAAAAGGAAGGGTTTTGGTAGCTCGGAGACGAACGGAAGTTGTGCCCTAGCAGAGCACTTTGCTGGAGATTAGAGTGTTTTGAGGGAGGGAACCTGCTTCTGTAAGGGAGACAAGAGCCAATGAGACAACTGAAAGGGTATAAGGTCCTACTGAAGGGCTGGCCTTGGGCCTCCGAAAAGGCCAGGCCCAAAACTCTAAAGCACAGAAAAGGGGCTTACAATAATATTAATATAAATTATAAAAATTTTAAAAGATTAAAACTCTATTTAGCAAGTATTTAGTATAACAACATTTTCTATAATTAAAAAAAGCATACTTATAATAATAACGCCATTATGAATAGTAATAATAATAATAAAAATAATAATGATACCAATAATAATAATATTTATACTATAAATATCAATATTAATGCTAACACTAAGGCTAATGTCAACTATAATAATATATAATTATATATATAAAGATATACATTAACAACAAAACAAATAAAAATAAAAAGTAATTGAAATACAATCACGTAGTAAATTAGTTTAAGATGTGTGTCTAACTATAATAATAATACCATTATAATAATATCTCGTAGTGATAAAAATAATAATAATATAATAACTACATATATAAAGAGATATACATTTGTTGTTTATACAATTTTATCCTCTTAATTATTATTTGTTGAATTAAAATAATGATTCATAATAAAAAATATTTGTCCATTTTGTCATTTTAATAATTTTAGTAACTATTTTTTTAATTCAAATAATTACACAAATATAAAAATAAAATGAACAACAAAGTAAATAAAAAGTCCAAGTAATTGAGATATAATCTCGTAGTAAATAAATGTAAAAGGTGTGTTTAACTATAATAATAATAATAATAACACTAAAATAATATCGCGTAGTGATAAAAATAATAATAATAATAATAATAATACAACTACATATATAAAGAGATAAACATTTTTGGTGTCCTTTTTTGTTTTTTCAATTTTATCCTCTTAATTGTTATATTTTAAACTTAAATAATTATTTAAAATAAAAAAATATTTTTCATTTTTATTATTTTACTAATTTTAGTAACTATTTTTTTGAATTAAAAGATAACTAAACAACAAAACAAATAAAAGGGTTAAGTAATTGAAACATATTCATACATAATAAGTAAAAATAAAATGTGTATGTAACCATAATAATAAAAATAATAATAAATATTATACTAATTATAGTTCTAATTAATAATAGTAGTAGTAATAATAATAGTAATATAATAATAGAAATAATTGTAGTTAATAATGATAATAATAATACTTATATTTGGTAGTAATACTAATCGTAATAATTATTTTTCATAACAACAATTATAGTTAATAATAATAATAATTATTATTATTATAATTAGAGTTGATAATAATAATAATAACAATAATTAGAGTTATAACTGATAATAATAAAAATAATATAAAAATAAAATAATAAATATCATGAAAATTAGATTATATTTTTGTAAATGTTATTATTAATGAAATGAAGTTGTACATTCAGTTTAAAATATAATAAATAAAATTAATATCACAATATGGTGCAGTTAATTGATTTTACAAAATAATTATAACAGTATATGACCCATTTTTTTATTTATTTCAAATATGTTTAGAATAATAATATTATTGTTATTATATTTATTTACCATTAATAATAATAATAATATTAATATAAATTATAAATTATAAAATTTTAAAATTTTAAAAAAATTAAAAGTCTATTTAGCAAAAGTATTTAGCATAATAACGTTTTTTATAATTAAAAAAAGCAATTATACTAATAATATCACTATGAATAGTAATAATAATAATAAAAATAATAATGATACTAATAATAACAAACAAATGATAATGATAATAATTTTTATGCTATAAATATTAATGTCAATGCAAATATCAAGATTAATGTTCACATACTAATAATCTATAATTATATATAAAGATATACATCAGCAACAAAACAATTAATAATGACAACTAATTGAAATATGGTCTTGTAGTAAATAAAATTAAGATGTGTGTCTAACTATAATAGTAATAATAATATTATAATAATAATAATATCCTGTAGTTATAATAATAATAATAATTATAGTAATAATAATAATTATAGTAATAATAATAATAATCCACTAACTAAATATATAAAGAGACACATTTTTATTGGCCTTTTTTGATTGGGTATAGGGATGTACATATCCGTTTCGTCCCCGTCTCCATATCCGCCATAATACCCGTCCCGGCTATATTTCCGTCTCTGTTTAAATTATTAAAATATTCACAGTTAATTAATTAACCTTATATATATATATATATATATATATTCTATTATTTTTCTTCTAATTATTTGGTTTGTCATGAAATTCATTCGCATCTCCAATATATTTTTCATCTTAACCTTTATGTAATTATGTTAAAATGATGTATGTCAATCTAATATTTATGTCTCACATTTGAATATTTCTATTATTTTTTAATATTTTTATTTATTGTATATTTTCTTTTCACATCAGAATATTTAACACTCTCAATTTAAGTGTTTAATAGCGTAAATCTTTCATTTATTAGAGAATATAAAAATATTTCTTCTTTACTTATTATTATTAATTTCTATTTCATTTGAACAACTCTTTTTCTTCACTAAAAATTTTTTTGTTATTTCTCAATATATATGTTGATATTTAAAAAGTTTTCTTAGATCTCTAAGGTATTTTTTATTTTATCATATCCTTAATTATACATTTATTTTACTTTGTGTGATTTCATTCAATAGTCTGTCAAATTGTTTCTATTATTTCTAAGACACACAATTGTTAATTTTTTAATATTTTTACTTATTTTTTATTTTCATCATGTAGAATACTATTTTGATATATTTTATAAATTGTTTTTTATTTTCTAAGTCATTATCAATCATACTGTAATTTTGTCAGTATAATTGTATAAATAAATTTTATTTACTACAATATAAAAATTTAGTATAATTGCCATGATTTTTTTTATCACTATCCATTATATATTGAAGTTCAAAAAATACAAGATGGATGTTAAAATTTTATTATTATTAGTCTAATATTTGTTCTTTGCATCATTCTGATCAAGTTATGTATTATAACTTTTATTAATGTATAAAAAAGAGATTCATTAGAATTTGAAAAATTGAAGTAATAAAAAATTTAAAATATATTTTAATTTGAATATTTGTTTTTCATTTATGTTTTTTTTAAATATTTATAAATTTTATCAAATAGGTTCTATTAATGTTTAAAAATTTAATAAATATTTTGATTCTCATAAAATTTTATTTGATAGTCTAAGTTAATATATATATATATATATATATATATATATATATATATATATATAAATGCAATCTTTGCTTTTACGTTGAAATTGGTACAAAAATGAGACATTTGAGGTTGTCGTAATCATATTTTATTAGGATTAAATATGTTTTTGTCTATTAATTTCAGTAAAAATTGTATTTTTTTGAAATCCATGAATTTATTCATTTAAACCAATTTTGTTTAAGTTTATTTGACGTTTTAAACGTATTTCATGATTGTATTTAAGTTGTTTATACCCTTTGATACACTTTCACTTTAATGTTAATTCAAATAATATCATTGAAATACGTTTGAAACATCAAATAAATTTTACAAAATTTGATTTGAAGGACTAAATTTACGTATTTCTAAAGTTTGAAAAACTAAATTAATCAAAGTTTTAAAAAGAAACTAATTTCAATTTTTACAAATTAAACTATAAAAAGATATTTAACCATATTTTAATATGATATAAAATATGTTACCCTAATTCTTTCTTAATTAACGACCATAACAGAAAATAATAATAATAAAACGATTCTGATTTCAAATACAGTAATAGAATTATTGTCGATAGTATATATCCAACGTATTATATATTTTGAAATATGAAGTTTTTATCACGATTAAAGCGTTTCAGAATATAAAAGAAAGGAAATAAACAAATAATGTTACTAGGATATCTCTGTTAAAAAAATGTTAACTTTTAACTTTTAGTATCCACGGAAGATGATAAATTGATTATTAGCTAATATAAAATTTGTGTATTTTTATTTGAAATAAACACTAAAAGTTATCTTTGAAAAAGAAATAAATGTAAACATCAATGAGATTTACTAAATTCTAGTTTTAAGAATCAAAATATTAATTACAGTAATTCCTAAGTTCCTAAAAAATACCAATGATAATTTTTTAGAGGGTCGCAGCATGTTTTTTTTAAGTGTTATATAGATCTTAAAAAAATGCACTTAATACGAGGATTTTATATTACAAGAAACTAACAACTTCAACACGAATTTAGGATTTAACTGTAATTTTCTCTTATAATGTTAGTATTTTACTTGCCATACAAAAATCGCTCCCTACCATATATGTTTCATATATGTTTGGGTATTCGTTATGAGAGTATTTGCATAATTTTTTAACATCTACGAATATTTACGAATATTCACGAGTATTTATAAAAAAAAAATAATATTTAACCACAACTTCTAATTATAATTTCAAATAAAAATACAATACATAACATCAAACAAAGTGCAAATAAATCATTTAATAAATAGTGTTGAATGACAATTAACAAATAAATGAAGATATTTTAAAATCAATTGATAAAAAATGACCTATTTAAAATCAATGTATTAATGTTTTAATCATTTTTTAATTTAAATTAGAGTATAGTGGGTAAAGATATCTACGGGAACGTATATTATGATACCTGTACATGTTCCGTTAACATGCGGGTACAAAAAATACTCGTACCCGTTATCTACGAGTATACATTTTCAATATCCATTTCCTACCCATTGCAGATTTTATCCGCAGATACATATCTTTTTAACATCCCTATTAGTACTCGTTAATAGAAAAATTAAATCCACAATTTTTCAACCTTTACTTTTTATATCACCAAATTGTTAGTGGGAAATTAAACTCAGAACACGAATTTGGGATTTAACTATCATTTGAATTTGTTGAAAGAAAGTGTAAGCAACTTGAATTAAAATACAGTTCTGTTATTGCTTTCAGCTAGCTGCAATGTTAGACCAGAATAATGCATTGGTGAAAAACAGCAGAAATAATTTTGTTTCTTCTTCAGCGTGTACATTCATTTGTTGAATGGATTCATGGCATGAGTATACATAGACTGATATAAAAAAGGTAAAACATGTGCTAACTTTTGCAGACTCAGACTGTTACTAAATGGGTCCACCTGATTCAACAACAAAACACAACCAAAGCAGTGACAGAAATTCCATTCTGATAAAGGGAGAACCAACTTTAACGAAGGGCACCATCCCAAGAATTTGTAGGGTTATGCTCATGAAAAAAATCTACTATTTTGGTTTTCAGTTATACAGTGTTATTTATATAACAGATGACACAATGTTTGATTCAAACTCAAACATTACAAGAGGGAAAAAGAAGATAAGTTAATTGGATAAGTATTTTTTTTTAAATGTTTAAATATCATTAATTTAACCGATATTATGAATAAAGTTGATGTTAATGGTCAATTAATACACTCCTTCGTCCTTCCACCATAGATCAATGAAGACCCTTACGCAAAACTTGCATTGTTGGTTTCGTTTTTTTCATGATCTCTCTTTTATTTTTTGGACGATTTAAAAATTTGGGAAGCTGAAATAAAATTAAGAATAAGACTTTTTACTTAAAATTTATTTTTCAAATTTTTGTTATATAAAATTATTTATTAAATTGTCGAAATTAATTTTATTTAATATTTTTTAAAATATAATAAAACTAATCTGTTTAATCTTTTTTATATATTTTTAGTTGTTATCACGAGTTTGTGAATCAAACTTATCTTCATTCAAAGAGTATTCACTCGTGTTTCTAATTCATTTTTCTTATCTATTTTATAAATCTATTCATAACTCCTCTTTGTTATGCAATTAAACCTTCAACTTCTCTTATGCTCGATTTCTGAATAACTTGATTCAAATTTTGTAGTTGACATATTTATATATTTTTATATGAAGTAAAAAGTTATAACATATAAAACACTACTAAAAGTAAGTATTGGATCTACCCGGCCCAATAAAAGATGCTAAGTAATGCTGTCTAATAAGGTCCAATTAGCCTTGTCACTAAAAAGACTACAAAATATTCTAAGATATATTTATCGGGGTAAATATTCACATATTAATAGTAATTATGAAAAATTTTGATAGTTTGATTACGTCTTGATATTCCTCTATACCAAATATTTACAACATAATTTTATATCAGGTAAGGTGTCACATTACTATTATATATTATTATTTTTTATTTGAGGTAAGTCGTTATTTTATTGATATTGCTTGATATTACATTACCTGTTTTATCACATGGATCAAAGCCCCAAAGACCCTATAAATACATATAGTATTCTCCAAGGAACACATCCTTTCATACTCATTCGATCTTACTCTTAAAGATCCAAACTCTCGTACTCATTTGAGCGTCAGAGAGTTTTTTGTTGGTAGATCTTTCCTTGTGTTTCAGTCCTCCGTAGCATACATCTCCAATCCATTCAGATCTTGCCACTTGTCCAAAAATTTACAGGTTGAATCCTGGTAAGAACATTTGCCTCTACACTTTATACAATCCTTGCATAATGGCATAACTCATTATTAAGATTAATGTTGAAGATTGTCCATAACTGCTCATAATTAGCTACCATTAATATTTATGGTCATAATTTTGCAATGTCTTGTAAGAATGTTATCTTGACACTTTATTTATTTCATTAACTATGTTTTATTCAAATTTGATAAATAATTAGTGTCAAAAATATGTTTTCCATTGCTTTGACAACTGACTTAACAAGTGCTCCAAATTCTAATGGTGGCCTCATAAGATAAAATGCATTGAAAATAACATTTGAGTTGCACAAAATATTTTTTTGGATATTTTAATGTTTATTAATTTAATTGAAGTTATGTTAATCTTATATAAGATATGAAAATAAAGAAATTACAAAACATCTTCAAAATAAGGCCAAATCACAATGGTGGCCTTGTGAGATAAAAATGCATCAAAAATAGCATTTGAGTTGCACAAAATATTTTTTTCAATATTTGTTGATGCAATGAAATTATGTTTTTAACCATCAAAATATAATAAAATATCGTAAAATAAAATAAAATTTTGTAACTATTTTTAGTCGTTAGTGATTTATTTTCTTGTTCAATATTATTGACAATCAAATATTTTTTTGCCATAAATTATTTTTGACATATGTAAGTCTCACCGATAATTTTAAAGCTGTCAAAAATTTCATTTATAATGATCTTTGACTTCTCAAACTTATAATTTTAATCGTGCCTCAGTTATCATCAACTAAGAAATTCTGCATTATAGCATCTAAAACTGATAATGTTATTCTACACAAAAAAAATATATGAATATATTAGAAACTAACCTTGTATTATGATAATAAATGATATTTAAATGTATTGATTTATGTTAATCTTATTTAGTTTTTAAAATATTTTATTTAAATGAAATACTTTAATTTTTTTTTGTCAATTAAAAATATATTTATTACCATTAAACGTAAAAAAATTATTTAAATATGAAATAATTATTAATAAATTAAAAATATTAATATCAATAATGTTATAATTGATTTTAATTAGTGTCATTTATCTGTTGAAGTTCATCAAATTTTTGAATTCATATTAATAAGGATTTTTCTATATTGATATCAGTTAAAATTGATTTTAGTTGGTACGTTTATTTAACTTATATGAAACAATAAAGAGCCACAAATTAGAACATGGTATTATTTGTGTACATTAATTAGGCTTTAAATTTATATAAATAATTTTTCTATTAATGCACTATCAATATTAATATTAGACACACAAATCCATTGGATTTTTCTTTACAACAATCAATTCGCATTAATTGTGATTGCTTTCCACGGAATCATAAAAACTTGTACGTTTTTTCTTTATTATGACTCTATATGTTGCTTTGAGTGTAATTTGTGACCTATAAATAATGCAGCTTATCAGTGTCAAACAAATCCAAAAAGAATTTCAATATCAAAGCTTGCATTTTGTGTATCTCTGCAATGGCTCGTTTGACAATTCTTAGCATCATTCTCCTCCTTCCCATCATTTGTGAAGGTAAATTTTCTTCTCACAAATTTTTGTATCAACTTTATTCTCATACATTATGAATGAATATATAACATCTTTAATTATTAATCTATTTTTTTTATATAAAATGTGATTCCTAAACTCTTCCATGGATCATGATACGATGTTCAGGTTCATGTTCTTTGAGAGATCTGTCTATTACCCAAACCCTAACTGGAGTTAAAGTAGAGGGAAAACCAGAATGGATAGTGAAAATCACCAATAATTGTGCTTGTGTTCAATTGAACGTGATCTTGAATTGCAAAGGATTTCAAAGTGTTGAGAAAATAGATTCATCAGTTTTGAGAAACTCCTCTGGGCGTTGTCTTGTTAACAATGGTCAATCTGTCTATGGAGAAGATGCTGTTCAATTTAAATATGCTTCGGATAAACAATTTCCATTCACTCCTATTTCCTCACAGATTGCATGTTCTTGATACTATGTAGTTTGTCTTACAGATTATAATCCATTAACAATACATTGCCTTTTCATATCTTAAATTTGCTTCTGCAATGTCATTTCTAAAAGAGAATAAATGGTTACTCTTAAATTAGAGAGAAATATTTGGACTGTTAGAATCCATTCTTACCTCTTGACAAATACAAGATTCAAAGTGTTATATATTATGTGAGTGTATGTTTTTAGTCTATAAACTTTGAAATAAAATTAGAATTTGTCTTTATCTAAATTTTTATATATTTTTATTCTCAAATTTAAAAAATTAATGGACGTAGTATTTTAACCCAATTATATTAAATATTATTTTATGTGTAAAATGTATCTCAACAAACATTGAAACGTAAATGTGTCAAATGATATAAAATTACATTTTTTCATTAGACCTCGTAAAGGGAATGCGCCAAATGATATATATAATTCAAATTCCAGCATGAAACGCATTTGACATAAAAATATTTCACATAATTGGATTAAAAGAATTATATCTATTATTTTTTTAAGTTTGAGTATTAATATATAAGATTTCGGATACAAAAAATTTACAATTTTGTGTCAAAAGTCCAAATATATAATTTTATATTCTAAAGTTATATAATATGAAGAAAAAAGATTATATTTTGAATTATATATTCTAAAATATAAAAATTTATGGGATGCAAGTTGAAATTATGGTGATACAGGAAGAAATAACCCATCTTTATTCTTTTTTTCTCTCTCTTTTTATGTTATAAGTTAATGCATATGATGATGGGTTTTAAAGTGTAGTAACATCTTAAAATTCGAACTAAAACAAAACATGTTCTCATGTAAAATAATTGATGATTTAATCTTTTAGTTGTCAATAAAAATATATTTAAAATAAGGAGACAATGTACTTTTACTTACACCTCTCCATATTTAGTTTATACTAAAATGCATACATTCTTTTAGTTTTAAAATAGAATTTTATGTTTTAATTCTATAATAAATTAATTTAATTTTTATTTGAATTTTTATTAAAATTTCAAAATTATGATATAAAAATTATAACATTATAAGATTATTTTACTTTCAGTTTTATTAAAGATTTAATTACTTATCATTTTTAAAATTTATTATTTATTTTTTTATTTGTGGTTTAATGAACAAGTTTTTTTCTTTAGAATTTATTTTCTCTTATTTTTTACCTTCAAGCATAAAAATAAAATTATTGGTTCTAAATACAATTCTTATCATAACTTGATTTTGAATATATATATATATATATATATATATATATATATATATA
>Ga0214544_1012993_pt1 | contig 10435 bp, 7 predicted proteins | sample CNSS3metaG_FD_160074 | JGI IMG/M metagenome (GOLD analysis project Ga0214544, IMG submission 160074) | Root nodule microbial communities from cowpea collected in UCLA plant growth center, Los Angeles, California, USA - CNSS3 | ecosystem: Host-associated > Plants > Roots > Nodule | place: USA...
TTTGTCCAGAGGCAGGTTCAATGTTATTTGTGATTCAGCCCCGTCACCAAACATTAAATAACCCACTATAGCCATCGATGCATAACCCACAGTGGTTAGGACAAAACATACAATTAGGACCTGCAATATTCATGAAAGTAAAATTCATTAATTACATAGAACAAGCAAGAAAGTGAAAGATACACTCTTTACTTGAATATAGGACAATATAGACCACTTTAATTCAAATCAAACATGAGTACTTACGTTAGAGAACTGATGTTTGTTTGCCATGGAATTGTACAATGTGGGAAAGACAGGATGTGCGCAATAACAGAAGGCATACAAGCTAACAGCTGTGGGGAGACCATTCCAATGCACGAGAGTTCCTTTATGATGAAAACCAACTCCATCAAATGTTGCAGTCCATGTTATTGAAACGATGATGAGAACAGAAGCAAAAACTCCACTTGCAGATACATAAGAGAGTAGACTCAAGTTGTCCAACCAAACTGTGGGCAAGATGATAAGGGCAACCATTATCACAAATATTTGCTTCCCACCAATTGTTAGGCCTGCTATCTGAACCTCCCCAATGGGGAACATGTTACTCAAGTTATCACCTTCTAGAATCAAGAATCCTATTGAAACAAGATATAGTTCCGTGTACATGGATACTGACACTATTAGTCTCCCTGTTTTTCCAAATGCAAGTTCACCTATATCAGGGTAGCTTCTAATGTTTGAGTCCTTATCCATGCATCTTTTAATCAGAAGACCCGTGTAAAATGCAGCAGCAGCAATAGAAAACAGAAGAGCCAGGCTTAACCAGCCTCCTGTTGCAAGAGCATATGGAACTGAGAGTATGCCAACACCTGAAAATTAAACCAAAATCGCAAACAAAACATTAGCCTTATATTAAGTTATGTTTTTGCATAGGTTGAAGCAACTATAAAAGAAACAGATTATATATTTCAATGAGTTGAAAGTAAGTGCATGGTTGTAGGAGGTGAAACCTGCTATTGTATTGAGTCCATTAAGGCATGTACGGAAGAAGGATACAGTATTTTTGGCAGAAGAATAAGAGGCTATGGCTTTCTCCTCATCATTGAGAAAAGGTACACTCAAGGAAGGATTGTACGAAATTTTTTTTGACATTCTTACAATATCTATCTGATATAGCTGTTGATGAGAGAGAGGTTAATCCTTTTTTTATGTGAGAAGTTTGATACTGGAGTGGCTTGAATTTGCTCTCAGATCTGGTCTAATAAATACATAGAAATTTTGAAGTTGTTTTCATACTTCGAAAGGTCAAAAAAACGTTTATGATATTTCCCAATTCAAAAAACCCTGATGCTAAATATGGGCCACGCGTAAATAGCCTTGCCTTTTTTTTCATACCAAATATGAGTTTGTTTTCAAACTAGTATGAGTGTATTTAGCTTATTTTAAACGGGTTTTTCAACTTACTTCCCCACCTAGTACAGAAGCAACTTCTGAGTACCTTCCCACATCAGCAAATCTAATCCACTATTGGCTATCGAGGAAACAAAAGCACAAAATATTTACTATAAACAAAAGAGTTATTTTGTACATACTTTTAAACTACTGAAGAATATTTAATAATTAGGACATATATATATCATTGTTGTCTTTATGGATACAATACAAAGAAATTCTTACTTAAAATATATCTTTTGTTTAATATTCGAGAGTGGAAAAGAATGATTATGGAGAGTAAACTGAATATTTAAGTGAAGAATGATGGCAAAGTGAAAAGAACGCGGTTGAATCATCTATTGAGATAAGATCAGATAAATGCCCTCTTTAACTATGAGATGAAAGAAGCGTGTAAGAGCATTTTAGGAAAAAATAGGTCCCACTTTGATAGCGAAATTAAAGGGAGAAGCACCGAGTAGTAAGCACGCCGATGTTTCTCTTATTTTAGGATGTTTGATAGTGAGGTCTTCAGTTCAGAAGTATCATTCATTTCATAAATATCCATGTGTTTTAATTAGTTGCAATTATAGTCAATGGTCATTCAACATACGAATGGATGAAAGTTATGGCAACAATTTATACATGTTTTCGTTTCACAAATATACTTATATTTATTATTTATTTTTGCAGAGAAATTAATCAACTAAAATTCTTTTACTTTTAGTTATTTTAATATTTTCTATTTTAATCTTCATGATATATATATATATATATATATATATATATATATATATATATATATATATATATATAACTTATTTTTAGTCATTAGAATTCAGATTAATTAATTAAAAAATTAATATATTTTAAAAATTAAAAAAAAATCATAGAAAAATAAATTATTTGTCTTAAAAGCGAAAACATTATTAAATAATAAATTTAATTGACCCAATTTAATAATGACACAAGATAAATGTGCTGAATTCATTCAATATTTGTTAATAAGACAAAAGTTAGATTAGAATAATTGAGTAAAAAAAACCTAATGATCTATTCCATTTTTAAATAGGTAAACGAATATAAATTTAATTCAACATATATTCAACTATTAATCAAGTTAGATTGAATTAATCAAGTTCACAAATTGATCATTACGTATTCCAATTTATATAACAATCATTCTTTTTAACAAAGTTTAAAATAAACATTTTAATGTTTTAAGTTGGAAATATATATATATATATATATATATATATATATATATATATATATATATATATATATATATATATATATATATATATATATATACCAAAACAATGATAAATATGTAAAAAAAAATACTATATCCGTACATTAATAATACTGATAATAACAATGATAATATGTATAACAAGTTTTTCTAATAAAATACATGATTGAAAACATTAGCTAGTATCAAAACATTTACATATAGCTAGTTATCTAAATATATTCACAAAAGTATCAAGATACGTTTAAACTATGATTAGAAACATCTATAAAAGTAGTTAATAATTAGTTATTTAAATAACTAAATAAAATTTCTATCATTTTGGTATAGCAATAAAAGAAACCTTAACTCAAACAGGTAACGTTTATCTTTTTCATTATATTTACAGCAAGCTTACGTTGTTTTAATGAATATCTTACTCATTATTTGACGTTATCTTAAGATGATCATTTATCCTATTTTGTTTTTCACTTTATTGAGTAATTTGTTCTATATTAATCGTCATCTTCTATACTTACTCTATAAAAAATAATTACACTAATAAACAGTGATCAATTTCTTGAACAACGAGTTAAGGCTGTAATAAAGTTACGAACTGATTTTGAATTTCATATCTATATAGTTTTGTACGAAATAAGGTTGATGGTTCATCCAAAACATGCAACACATGTTTAATTTAACTTCGAAAGGAAAACACAAAAGAAACATGTGCAGATTAAGGGATAATTTGAAGAATCAATCATGTGTTTTAGTCCACAAAAATTAGGATATTTGAAACTAGCTATGATTAATCATAATGAGAGAAGAAAACATCTAGAAAATTCATATCAAAATAAACTTGAATACAATACATATTAATTTTCAACAGAGACAAGTATTATTATGAACGAAAAGTAATATAATTTAAGTATATATCTTATAACTTGCTCTTAATTAGTTATATATTTAATAATTATTATTTTTCTTCATATTTCTTTAATCTATCAACATTCTGTTTCCGGTTTGTTTTCATTTGGAGTCTAAACCTGGCTAGGAATCAATTATAATTTTTCCTTTACATTATTCTCAAATTAAATATTTTAATCTTTTTCACTCAATTTCCGATCTTTTCTTTTCGTACATATAATATGTGTTACCATTTCAAATCTTCTTTGTTTATGTTTTTTTTTTTATGTATTTGAAAGTTTTCTTTTTAATTTAATAAAATTAGGTCATTTGGCTCATAAACTAGGAAGATAACCGCATATGATTCTCTGCATGTATGCAGTGCTAACGATTTAATAACTATCTTTGTAGCTCTACAATGTTTCAGTTTATGTTCTTATCTACTATCTGGATATAGCAAGAAAGATGTACGGTCTAATGAGGCTACTACGAAATATTTACTCATGGGTGGAGTAAGCTCTTCTATTCTGGTCTATGGTTTCTCATGGCTATATGGTTCATCTGGGGAAAAGATCGAACTTCAAGAAATAGTGTTACTTTATTTCCTGCACAATTTTTGAAGATGTAATCCCTATTTCAATTTAATAATACAAACTAGTCTAGATTTAGAAATTCTTATTCTTACCTATTGCGTTAACAATTTGGTATCAAAACTGCTTCACATGGGCCTAAACCAAAATAATCGAGTGATAGAGAGGGACATCTCAGGGGAAAAAATATGCACCAAAAGAAACTAGGTGAGAGTGAGTGAAACACCTGTGAGTTTGAGTGTCAAGAACTTTTTTCTAGAGATGGCAGAATCTATCAAGTACGTGCAACCAACAATTCCAAAATTTGATGGGCACTATGATTAATAGGCAAAGTTGATGGAAAATTTTCTTCGATCAAAAGAGTATTGGCACTTGGTCGAGCATGGAATTAGAGTTGTTCCCAATAAGGCAAATGCAACAAAAGTCGAAATCAAGCAATTGATAAAGAAATTTTGGATACCATTCTGAATGATGAGACTTCTAAAAACATTTGGGACTCCATGAAACAGAAATTCCAAGATTCGACACAAGTGAAAAGGGCATAGTTTCAATCCTTACGCAAGGACTTTGAAATGTTACAAATGAAGGAAGTAGAATTCATGAATACATACTTTGTTCGAACTTTCAAGATAGCAAAAAATATGAAAGTAGTTTGAGAAAATATGCAAGAGAACGTCATAAATGCAAAAATCTTCCGGTTTACGACAACCAAGTTTAATTATGTGGTGTGCTCCATTGAAGAATCTAAGAACATGGATACCATGACAATAGACGAACTTCAAAGCAGTCTTTGGGATCACGAGCAAAGAATGACATTCTCAATAGTAGAAAAGCAAGTCATGCAAGTCATGGTTGATGAGAGAAGTGGAAGAGGTAAAGGAAGAGGGAGATATAGAGGATTTGTTTGAGGTAGAGGAAGGGGAAGACAAGCATTTAACATGGCTGAAGTTGAATGCTTCAAATGCCATAAGCTTGGACATTTCCAATATGAGTGTCCGATGTGGGAAAAGAAAGCAAAATATGCTGAAAGGGAGGACAAAGTGGATCAAAAGGATTGTTGATGGTCCATGTAGAACGCAAAGAAAGGAGGAAGGGTGAGTGGTTTCTAGACTCGAGGTGCAACAATCACAGGAGTGGTAACAAGGAGTGGTTCTCAAAATTATATCCTGAGTTTTATTGATGACCTATCATGTAAAGCTTAGGTATACTTTCTAAGTGAGAAATCAGAAACTTTTTCTTTCTATAAAAGTTTCAAAGGTTTGATGGAAGAGGAGGCTGGAGAAAGTATCATATGCTTTAAGAATAGACACAGGAGGAGAATTTTCTTCAAAGGCATTTGAAGAATTTTGTAGAAGCCAAGAATGAGGAGACAATTTATTGTTGCATACACTCCTCAGCAAAATGGGGTTGTGGAAAGGAAGAACAAAACCATTATGAATATGGTTCGCTTTATGTTGGTTGAAAGACAAGTTCCAAAGATTTTATGGTCGGAAGCAACAAAATGGTGTGCTCATATTCTGAATAGAAGTTCCATAACAGTCGTACAGGAAAAAACTCCTAAAGAAGCATGAAGTGAAGTAAAACCTTCTGTTGATTATTTTCAAGTTTTTGGTTGCCTAGTTCATATTCACACACCAGACTAACAGAGAGCTAAGGTAGATAACAAGAGTAAGCCATGCTTATTGTTTGGAGTCATTGATGAATCCAAAGCGTACTGATTTTTTGATCCAATCAATAGATAAATCATCATTAGCAAAGATGTAATTTTTGAAGAAAACAAGAGTTGAAATTGGGAGAAAAATGAAGCAGAAGATCAATAAGATGTTATTGAATTGGAAGAAGATGGAAAGCATAACTCTGCACAACTTGAAGATGCAACAGAAAGTGAGAATCAGTAAGGTACAAAGACATTTAGTACTAGAACAAGCATCATAAATGAATCTCATATCCCAACACTTGAGATTCCAATTGAAGGAAGGGATAGAAGGCACAAAAGAAAATCAATATGGATGGCAAATTATGAAGAAAGAGATGACTTATCAAATAATGATATTACAAGTGCGCTATTAGTGACTAAAAATGATCTAGTGACATTTAAGGAAGCAGTTAAAAGCAAAAAAAGTGGAGAATTGACTTATGTGCAAAAAGGGGTAAAGGCAATTGGAATAAATGGGTTTTCAAAACCAAACTCAAGGAAAATGGAGAAATTGACAAATTTAAAGCGAGTCTAGTAGCAAAGAGGTATGCATAACACTATAAGGTGGATTACAACAATTTTTTTTGAATCAGTTGCTAAACTGGACACCATATGCATCATACTTTCAATGGTTGTATAGTTTGACTAGGTCATTTTTCAGCTAGATGTGAAAAAGCACATTTCTTCGTGGAGACCTTAAAGAAGTAATATATGTACAACAACTAGTTCGATTTGTGGAAAAAGACATGGAAGAAATGGTATACAATTTTTTTTTTAAAAAAAGGCATTGTATGGGCTTTAAAAAACACAAAGAGCTTGGTACAACAAAATAGAAGCATATTTCTTGCGACATGGTTTTGAAAGATGCTTTTGTGAGCATACGTTATTCACAAAAGTCAATAGAGGGAGGTAAAATTTTGATTGAGTCTATGTGTAGATAATTAATATACACTAGAAATGATGACATCATATGTGATGACTTTAAAACCTCCATGATGTCAGAATTTGATATGACTGATCTTTGGAAGATGAGGCATTTTCTTGGTGTTGAAATTTTGCAAAATGCACATGGAATTTTTATGTATAAAAGGAAATATGCTCAAAGGTTTTATCTCAGTTTGGCATGATGGATTGTAATGCAGTCAAGAATTCAATTGTCCCAAGAACAAAGTTTTCTAGAAAGGATGCAAGGCCTAAAGCAAATGCTACTCAATTTAAGCAAGTGGTTGATAGTCTTATGTACTTAACTGCAACCATACCAGACTTGATGTATGGAGTTAGTCTAGTTAATCGATTCATGTCCAATCCCACAAAAACTCATTCGTTTGCAACCAAGACAATTTTAAGGTATTTAAAAGGGACAACTGTTATTGGATTTTTTACAAGAAAGGAGAGCATGTATGAATTTGTTTTTTCAATAGGATCTGGGCCAGTTTCATGGTCTTCCAAGAAGTAGACAGTGGTAGCACTATCTATAACAGAAGCAGAGTACATAGCTGCAACATCATGTGCATGCCAATGTATTTGGATAAAGAGAATATTGAAGACCATAGGTTTTTAAGAACATAAGCATATTTTGGTTTCTTATGATAGTAATCTAGTTATTCAACTATCTAAGAATTTAGTCTTTCAATAAGAAGTAAACATATAGATGTTAGGTTTCATTTCTTAAGAGATCTTGTTAAAGAGAGAAGCATCAAGTTAAGTTTTTGTAGCGCTCAAAATCAATTAATAGATATAATGACTAAACCACTCAAATCAGAACAGTTTTTGACACTCAGCGTTATGTAACATTTGATTGAGGCAACATAAGTAAACTAGATGTTTTAACATCTAATTTAAAGGAGAGATTATTAATCGTTTAAATATTATCTGTTTCTATTTTTTAAGTATGTGATAGTTTTTTTTAATTTAATAAAATTAGCTCATTTATTGACTTATTCTTTAAGATAGAGCTAAAATTTAGCTTGTAACCGAAGAGGATAACCATCCATAATTTTATGTGTAGGTTTATTTTCTGCATAATACTGTAAAGATATAATCACTATTTCAATTTAATAATACAAAATAGTACAAACTTAGAAATTCTTATTCTTAATTACGCTATGTTCTTTATTATAAAAAGTAAAGGGCGATGGAAAAGAAAAAGTAAAAACAAGAAAGTATGACATTTTAGTAGGGTAAAAGTACAAGGACTTTTTTTTGAAAAAGCAAGTGATTAACCTAAGTTACTCCTATCTCTCATCACTTGTTATTCCCATCTCTTTATAATAATAATAATAATAATAATAATAATAATAATAATAATAATAATAATAATAATAATAAGTAACAAAGATATGATTTTAAATTAAATATTTTTATTTTATTTCTCTTCACGAGAAACAAGTTGTATAAAAAAGAACAAACTGGTCGTGGCTGTTTTTTCCTTCTATCTACCACACACGGTGTTAAGTTCTGCTTGCTCGAATTCGACTAAGAAAGTCTAAGGGACGTTTCTCCCTGCACCTCCAAGACCTCTTCTGCACTCCCAAAATTTACTATTATACCCTTAATATTAGCTTAACTTTTTTGGGAAACGGAATACGAATTCCATTTCATAAAATTGTGAAACGAATTCTATAATTCATTTCAAAAAAAAATTCGAATTTTTTTGAAACGGATTACAGAATCCGTTTCATTATTTTATGAAACGGAATTCGTATTCCGTTTCCCAAATATTTTAATTTTTTTCTTGAAACAGCTTACGTAATCCGTTTCGTAAAGGTGTGAAACGGAATTTGAAATCCGTTTCACCAAGTTCCACGTCGTCGCTCTCAACCTCACCGGACTCAACCTCTCCGGGACTCTCTAGGGACTCTCTGCCGACATAGCTCACCTTCCATTCCTCTCCAATCTCTCGCTCGCCAACAATAAATTCTCCGGCCCCATCCCTCCGGCGCTCTCGTCCCTCTCTGCTCTCCGCCTCCTCAACCCCTCCAACAATGGCAATTTATGAAGATGACAGAGGGCACAATTCTTCGCATCCACCATTACCACCAAACTCTCTACATCCTCCCTGAACCTCCACCACCACAACCCATCCAAGCTCGCCCGCTACTTATGAAAAGGAATTCGTTTGTCTATATTTTCAAGATGTGGCAAGTAAGCACTGTTCTAGCTTCAATGTTTTGTTTTCCTATGTTAATGAATTGCAACTGCACTGGCAACTTCAACACCAATCCAATACCAGTATGCTTCAGGGAATATCCCTCTTGACTTCAACACCTTCACTCCTAATGGTTCTGTTGAATTTGGTGTAACCTTCCATGCAGAAATATTCACATATGGTCATCTAAAATAAAATTAAAACGGATATTAAGATCCGTTTTATAAATTTCTAAATTTTTGAAATGGATTTCAACCTCCGTTTCATATATTTATTTTAAAATATTTGTTAAAAAATATTAATATATTATTTTATTTTTAAAATATACATTAAATATGTAAATATGATTAAAATAAAAAATAATAAACTAAAAAAATAATTAAAATTCAAAAAGCATTATATTTAAAATAAAATTAAAATTTTCGTTCTTTTATCTAATTTAAAGTTTAATTATCATTTAGTTTTATTTATTTTTATAATTATATTTATTTTTCAAAAATTATATATATATATATATATATATATATTACTCTATTTTTAGATATATATTAAAATATATGAAAATATAATAAATAAACAAAACAAAAATTAAAAAATATATTTAAAATTTAAAAATCATATACTTTAAATAAATTAGAAAAAGTTATAATACAATGAATAATTTTCAATTTAAAGTTTAAGTATTTTTTAATTTAATTTCACGGATTGTGAAATCCGTTTCTTACAAAATGAAAAGAAAAATCAAAACGAATTGTGAAATCCGTTTCTTAAAATCTTGAAACGGATTCTGTCATCCGTTTTGGCACACATGGAATTGATATTCTTTGGGGGTATAGAGGCCTACAACAAAAACGAATTTGCTGACTGGTGCAGTAGTGCAATGCAGTTGATTTTTTTTTACTATTTTTTCTCTTTCTTTATTTAAGGATAAAATTGAAAATAAAGAAAATTTTTGAATTACACAGGAGAAATGCTTTGGGTGCCGGAAGAAACCCCCAAGTCTAAGACGGCCCCCGGCCCTTTATCTACCACTTATGTCCAATGGGATTGGATTTAAATCTTTTCGTGATCTCATTTCATCACAACATAAAGTAAAGGTTGACAAATAATCCAATGGACAACCTGTGACGATCACGTGTTTTCATCCTAAACCATCTAATCAACCACTAATTAATAGAGAATTTTTTATATATATAAATTTGACAAAATTTTTAAATAAAATTAAAATAGATTATTTTTTATTTTTTAATTAAAATGAAGTAGTAAAATAATATTTCTTTTATCTAAATAGGTAGATCGTGAAAGTTTGTAAAACAAAAAATTGTGTTAAACTTTCATTTTCCAATCGACAGAGTATAAGCTAAAATACTCAAAAATAGGACCTCGTGCTTATTCATTCACCACCAACCACACCGGTAAACGAGGATCTAATATATATATATATA
>Ga0214544_1012995_pt1 | contig 10432 bp, 5 predicted proteins | sample CNSS3metaG_FD_160074 | JGI IMG/M metagenome (GOLD analysis project Ga0214544, IMG submission 160074) | Root nodule microbial communities from cowpea collected in UCLA plant growth center, Los Angeles, California, USA - CNSS3 | ecosystem: Host-associated > Plants > Roots > Nodule | place: USA...
ATATATAATTTAATTTAAAAATAAAACACATTTTTAAAAATAATTCCCAGAAAATAACGTAGTTAATATACTTTTTTATTTATTTGTTTCGTTAAATTTAATTAGCTAATTTACTGTAACTAAAAAATTAAATGATATACGTATTATATATCACCTGAGTTGTTTAATGTAAGGTCCAGTTTTCCGCCTTAATGTTTTAAGGGCTGCCCTTAGTCTAATGGGTCTAAGAGCTGGCCCAAGGAGTAAAAACAGATCCCATCTACCCTAACGTTTCCACTTCCCTCACTTTCAGAAACAGTGCCTCCTTGCCTCCTTGAACAGCTGCGACGCTCTGCTAGGATTTTGCCGCCAACATTCTTCGATCTAGCTCAAGCCAAATTCCACCCACCTCTTTGGTCACCTTAGGACAGTTGTGCTCGCTGTGTGCGTATTGGGGGTTTTCCGCTTAGCTCTTCCAGGTAAGGGAAGCTAGGGTTTACGATTCACTTAGGTTCTTCGCATGTTTTCTGAGTTTAAGTTATATTTTTTAGGTGCGCTCATGATTTGGCTGTTTGATATTGGTAAGAATGTGGTTTCGATGTGTTTTCTGTGTTTTGCGCGAGAGAATAGTGGCGAACATTGGTTTTCTTGCCCAAGCGAGCTTGCCTCGCCTAGGCAAGATTAACAGAGGCTCGCCCAGGACCGTTACTCGATCTGTCGCTTAGACGAGGAGTTTTATTTTTTAGCGCGAAGTGGTCTCGCCTAGGCGAGAATGGACTCGCCTGAGCGAGACCTCGCAGAGTCCGCTACTCCCCTGCTCGAGTTCTCGCCTAGGCGAGAAGGGGCTTGCCTGAGCGAGAGGACTTCCCTCGCCTGAGCATGTATAAAGTGTGGGTAGGGCATAATTCCATGACTCTTGTAGTGAGAGATCTTGGTGGCGCTTCATCTGTTGGACGTAATTCCATAGACCTTCTTAAGGGGAGTTCCTGGTGGTGCCTTGACAAAAGGACGTAATTCCACGGGAGGTCGTGGTGGTGCCTCAGGGCCAGGGCGTAATTCCACGGAGGCCACGTGGTGGTGCCTCCTGTAAGGGTATAATTCCACGAAGGCCTCGCGGTGACGCCTCATTGCTAGGACATAATTCCACTGCCACGTGGTGGTGCCTCATTATGCGTATCCGGATAGTCAAGTCTTGGGGTCTCATATGTTTTGATAGCTCTGGTGTGATGCTTGTTATTTATGATTGGCTTTGAGATTACATGTGGACTGTTATAATATGAAATTCCTTTACACTAGCTTACCCTTTTGCTTGCTTGTATGTTGTGTGTGGTCTCCTCTATTGCAATGATCATCAATTTTATTGATGTGAGCAGATGTGAGGACCCCTGGCAGTGATATGGATAATAGGGATGCGACAGCTTGATGGATGGGATGAGTATTGGGCCCACTATGGGGCACATCACTGAAGGATTTTATTTAATTATGTTTCTTTTGTCCGCACAAGACTTAGTATAGTTATTTGCTTTTTCAGTGTACTTTGTTTAGACCGTGTGGAGCCTCTTTTATGTAATCTGGGGAAATGCCTGGCGTATTGTATGCCTGCATACTCCAAACTTCGTACTCTCTGATTATTTATGTATGTGACATTTTATCAATTTGAGGTTATCCAGTTTTTGGGACGTTACATTTAAACTTATATATATATATATATATATATATATATATATATATATATATATATATATATTTAAAATTATTTATAATGTTAACGAGATATATTTTTATTTGTAATTCTTTTTAATTGTGATTCTGTAAATTAATTTATCATACTATATTTACCGTTTTAATTTTTATTTGATATAAATAGAAAAGATATACTGTTTGCTTAGTAAAAAAAATAAAAGAATATATTAATATTTTAGTAATTGATGTTTGGATTGAGTAAAATATAATTTGAGTTCTAGTCGTATACATCTGGAATAAAATAAAGTTGTTAACAAATTAATTGAAGTTTGTTTGGTTAACAAATAGTATATGCAAGTTAATGAATAACAAACAATAATTTGATAACCAATAAATAATATAATTATAATAAAATTGGAGAATTATCCTATTTTATCTTATTATTTTTTATGTTTCTTTTCAATCATCTACTATTTCAAATATCATGTCTTCTATTGTTGTATGTTCTAACTTTTCTTCAATTTTTTATAACTAATGTTTTTCGATGAAATTTTCATGAAGTTATCGAAAGACGATTTAGGTCGATTTAGGTCGATTTAGGTTGACTTAACCTAGTTATATTGTTTGTTCACTCTCTATGCAGCAATGCTTTAAAGAAGTGACCATTATTTGATAGCCTTAATGACACTTATTACTCAACGATAATACTATTCGCTCAACGAATGCATTTTGTTTCCTCTTAAAATAATTTATGAGTCCTTTTACTCAATTGGTAATGACTCTCTAATGAGTATCTTGTCTAATCCTTTCATAACAACTTGACTAGGACGTCAATTTAGAATTATTTAGAAATATTGGCAGCTACTTAGTTTTTCCCTTTTAAATCTTTTTAAAAGTATCATCTAATATTAAAACATAAAATAATTTTTCTTTAAGCCAAATAATCTCAAACTCACATCTCCTTTTGTCAAAACCAATAATCTAACGCTTTCTTTGCACAATTGTAGTTAACTCATAAATTGTATCAACTGACCCATTTAGTTTGTTTAAGTATTTCAATTTAGTTTTCAAACATAAAAGATTTTCGTAAAGTTTTCAAAACGAAGTTTCACTTGCAAAACAACCATTTGACACGGTTGATATTGTAACATCTCGACCGGATATTACGGATTTAAATAATAAAATAAGAAATTAACACATCAGCTTCATTTAATAGAAAACTCATTTCCCAAAAACATGGGGAAATTAAAACTTCATTAAATCTATGAATCGTCCAAAATTCATAATTTATAAAACTCAAAATAATATAAAACGTCCATAGTGTTTACAACTTATTTCAAATCGTAAAATACAAAATTCCCAAGCTTTCCCCGCTCCGTGGCTAAGCTTACTAGAACCACCTGCAACAACATCATCTACTCACGTGTACCGCGTACACGATCATCGCCAAATACAAGCAGATATGGTGAGCATAACATAATAAACATTTAAATATTTATACATATATAAAACACACTTATTTTCATATATATCATACAATCACCCCCAAAGGAATCCCCTCATTTGATTCTATATCACATGGCCATAACCATGTTATTTGTGTTCTACATCTTCTACGTGCGAGAAACCAATGCTACGGAGCATACACCGTAACGCCAGGTGGAGTTCACAAATGCGAACATAGTTTGCAACGTCCCAAGACTACCAAACTCGTCAGCTAACTACTGAGGAGGACAATCTATCTGGACCCATCTGTACTGGCCACAACCAGCACACTCATATCGGCAACCCTCGCCAACCCGAGCTCAACTCAAGGGTTCCTCGTGTTCATCCGCCATCCCAAGCTCAACTCGAGGGATGTCATTCCGAGCTCAACTCGAGGAATGCCACGTGCTTAACCCTTATCCCGAGCTCAACTCAAGGGATACATTCCGAGCTCAACTCAAGGAACACCAGCAAGCCAACCTTTAAAGCATCCTAAAAGCCTTGTAGATCACGCATGCAGAACCAGCAACCAAAGGCTGCTGCAACAAAATCGCCTGGCGGGGAACACATACCACCAGGCACTGCCGCTTCCAGACCGCCTGGCGGGGGACACGTACCGCCAGACACGTAGCGCCTCAGAACCACTAATAATTGAAGACACCGCCTGGCAGGACAACCCACATCGCCATGCGCACGCGCTCCAAAAACCCATTGATTCTCTCGCAACTGTAAGACCCACTAAATTTAAATAATTAAATAATTAATTATTTAATTAATGCGAGTGAGAGAAACCTTTATGACATTAACTGCTAACCTTCATAATGTGGAAAAGTACTAGTTTAAGTGGTTGAGAGTACTTTGATTGTGTGAGAGGACTTGGGTTCGAGTCTTATGTATGCCAATTGTGTGTTATTTAAATTCTTAGTAATTTTTTTAGAGATGCTTGGGTGTGATAGGTAAGGATATAATATTTGACATATGAATATTATCATGTAATATGACTTGGTTGAATTAGTTGTACATTTGAAGTGGAATTGTGTGGTGTTGGGTTCAAACCTTGGTTTGAACAAAGTATTTTCTTTTTGCTAAAATTTACTCTAGCATGCACATGAAGAGGCACGTAAACCCTAGGGTGTATGGCAGCAAGAGTGGTTGGGAAAACAGAAGGTAATAGGCCATTAAAGGAGATTAATGATAGATTAATTGCAAAATTCGTTTTAAGGCAATTTAACCATTTTAAGAACTCAATAGAAAGCTAATTAGGAGAAGTAGAAAGGGTTTGGTGAGGTTATCAGTGTGGGTACAGTACAGAGCACGAATTGGTGGGTTTTGGGTGAGTTTTGAGTGAAGCTTGAGGGCTGTCTTGAGAGAAAGGAGAAGGAAGACATTGGTGGTCAAGGGAAAGCTTGCGAGAGTCAAGGCGAAGCTAAGGAAAATCCAGGTTAGGGGAGTTCTGCTTGTATTATTTATTGTTATTTCGTATGATGATGAATTTTGGATCATGTTTGAATTGTGAACAATTGAATTTTTTGTGTTATTCGCGTTTCTGGAATTTTTCCAGAAACCGCCTGGCGGCGCGTGAACTGCCGCCAAGCGGCACATGTGGTTACACTCATTTTTCTAGGTTTGAGGATGATCCGCCTGGCGATTGGGAGTGAACCGCCAGGCGCTGTACTGCTGTTACTGTTTTTCTCCGTTTTGATTGGTTGATCAGTGATGTTGTGGTGATTGGATTGAATTCTTATTGCACATATATCAATTGCATGATGAATTATTGTTCGCAGTAACTAACTCGATGGAAATTGCATGAACTCGTGAATGGAATTGGGTGTTAGGGTTTATGCGGGAATTGGGGATAATAAGCATGAAATGTTTCAATCATTAGTGTGTTGATTATCCTGAATTGACTATAGTATGAATGTTGTACCAACCATATATGGTATGTACAAATAGAAACTCATTGGAGTGAAAGTGGGTATTGTAATTGGAAAAATCGGGGTGCAGCTCAGTGCTGGAAAATCTGGGCAAAACCCAGATATGTATGCACCGCCTGGCGGCGCATGAATTGCCGTCAGGCGGCCTGTCAGTGCAGTAAATTTTCAGACAGTCGTGTGTATGTTCGTGTCCTTGGGTATTTGATTGGCAAACTATATTTGTATGATATGGAAATTTAACATGTAGGAAGAATTTGACTTAAATGAGACTAGGGGGATTAAGATAATGAGAATGTGAAGTATGATATAGACAGTGGAGTTCTTGGAACATCAGGGTGCCTATAGCAAGTTAAAAATTTAGAATGTATGTTAATTGGGTAAGAATGAGATAGTTATGTGTGATATGGTATGGTTTTGTGCTTGTGAAATTGTATTGAGGTGCATATGCAATATTGATCAAAGTGTGGTGTCATGATTCATATAAGTTCCAGAATGTAAGATTATATGATTGGTTGTACGTGAATTGTATGAGGCATGTTTAAAAGAGGTAATCGAAGGTGAGCATGGAGGCATGATAATACTTGATTGTTGGCATGTCTAAATATGTGTGATGTAATTTGGCATTGGTATATGACTGGAAAATCATAATGGTACTATACTTGGGTGCTTGGTATGTTTTGGAGATCCTTTGGGATCTGTTTAAGTGCACAAAAACCAGTAGCATTGTGCTACTGGTATAGCGCTTGGCGGCGTGAGCGAGTCGCCAGGCGGACGGGAAATAAACCAGTGACAGTGGTCACAGCGGGAGCAGAGCGCCTGGCGGTGGGCAATGGATGCGCCAGGTGATGACGACGAGACAAGGTGCCTGGCGGTATGGTGATGCCCGCCAGGCGGTGGCGGTACTGAGAGGGTACTGCAGGCGCGTGGCGCCTGGCAGTGTGTGATGCCCGCCAGGCGGTCTGGAGCTAAGTTTCGCCTAGCGGCGTGTGATGTGCGCTAGGCGGTTTTGGTTCAGTGATAGTGCGCGAGGAAAGGTTCTACACAGCTTTAGGTGTGGTACATGATGCGAGGCTTTGGTTGGGGGTCCAGTTACGAGTGTAACCCGTATTGGAATAATATGTGACCACTGTAGGTTGTAACCTGGTGGTTTAGGAAGTCTAGTGCAGCGTGCGAGCTGTGGCTCGTACGACGAGGTTCAGGTGATTGCCCTCTTCAGAGTATTCTGATAGAGTTTTGGTAGTCTGGAACAGCTACAAGCTATATGTTTGTTTCAAGGAGCTGCACTTGGTGTCACGGTGAGATGTTGTGGCAAGATTATTCCCACGTGTGGACTATCAGGTGGTGGCCTATAGTCGGAGGGGCGAGTAGACACTCGTGCAGCGAAGATCGATCATGGTTCTCACCTAAAGGGTATAGAAATGATAAACGTCTAAAGGCAAGTGTTGGAAGTGAAGTAGTAAAAAAAAATGGGAAAGTGTACTAACCCGGGTTTACATTTGTTAATATGGTATTTAATATTATATTGTTGATTTTATTTAAATGAGCTCACCCTATTTGTGTGTGTGTGGCGATGATCATGTAACTTGTTACATGGGAGCAGATGTTGATGCAGGTGAGCAAGCATATGCTTAGAGATGGAGTGGGGATATCTCAGGGATTTTATTACTGGTTACTATGCTGCACTATGGATTTAATTGTAATAATTTTTAGACACTTTTGTTGGTAATATGAACGATGCGACTCATTTTTTTTTTATTTGTAATGGCGCGTTGGATTTCTAAATTTAAATTTTTCCGCGTTTTGGGAATTGATGATAAATAAATGAGGTTGTTATTTTATTTATATTCTTATTTATTTTAATAAGTAATTTCCGGCTAGGACGTTACAACAACCGCCTGGCTAAACCATCTTCACCGCTAGGCGGGACTCACACCAAACCCCCCTGTTTTGTGGCCATCGCCTGGCGGTCCAGACTCTACCGCCAGGCGCCACACCAGTAACCTCACTCTTTCTGGTTTTGTATACTTTTTACCAAGTTTCACCATTTTAGTCTTGGGCTATCATGCTTCCAGATTCCTGAGTCCTCTTGAACATATATGTACCCCTTTTTTTTTACATTAGTCACCATCTTTTACAACTCATAAAATAGGACACTCTTCAATTCCCTTTTTGGATCACCAAACTAGTTTATCAATATAGGATTGCTTAGGTTCAACTTTTCTAAGACTCAACACGTCACTGTATTATTCTACTCTTTATGCTCAGTTATTTACCAATCAGTAACTCAGTTTCCATCAATTTGCATATGAATTAACAATTGTGCCTAAACATATTTACACCATTCTTCCAAATTGGCAATTCCAATTAATCTCATAGTCTCAACTTAACTTTAGCAACCCTTAATATAATTAATACCTCAGAGGGTTAGGCCACAAAATCACTAATCACTCTGCGAATTTTACCCCACTATAATGACATTCCTTTTCCCTCTAAATAATAGAATTCACCACTAATTTCTACATATCATCATCCACTCTTCCATCGATTTCAAATTCCACTCCACCAGTCACACGAACCTGTTTCCCCACAGTCCAGTACCATTAGTAACGCTCGCAACCACACAAAAATCCAACTCTCTGTGATGGCGCCTGGCGGCCAGCCCCGTGCCGCCAGGCAATGCATACAGTTTTGGCAATTTACCAGAATTTTCCGCACCTGCACTATGCTTCTCCATTTCCTTGATACGTTCCTTTGCCTACATTCATTGTTTCGAACATCAGCTTACTCACCGCGACATAGTTGTCTAAACCCAGCAATATCTAACATCGTTCCATGGTCAATTCACAACAATCATACTAAAATTATCAAAAAACCCCAAATTTCAACCCTACAGGGTGTTCATAACCATTTTATTAAATTGAACTCCCAACCATGTGTAATTCGATAATGTAATCCAACACATCATTAATAATTAAGTAAGACTTCCTTTTTCCCCGATCAAAATTACCCCAGAATGCACAGAATTATCAAAACTCGAACCACAGGTTCGCGTCGTCTGGCGGTTCAACCAATACCGCTACGCCCTTCTTCTAGAAAACCCATAACTGGGTACAAAGCCATGCGTCGCCTGGCGGCCAAGGACGTGCCGCCAGGCAGTTTCTGGGAATTTTCCAGAAACCCAAAAATTCAACATTCAAAGGGGACGTTCATGCAGTTCATACTATAATTCATGTGATTCATGCTTAAACATAAAATTAATCGTGTAAAACTCCCCTAACCTGGTTTCCTTAGCTTAGCTTTGACTCTTGAAAGTTCTCCCTTGATCACCAATGGCCTCCTTTGTCTTCCTCTCTCCACTCACTCTTTGCTTCACTCAATTCTCACAATACACACTCAATTTCGTTCTCTGTGCTCTAACCACAGTGGCAGCCTTGCAAAACCTTTCTTTTAACCTAAATTTTGCCTTTTAAGGGTGCCTTAATGCTAGGTTAATTACCCAAAACGAAAATGAGACTTAATGGAATGTTAATGACCATTCATTATCTGTCTCATTATGGGTTGTTTTACAACCACTCTTTGCTGCTCCTTAGCCGTCTAGGTTTTCCATGCCCCTTCACCTTCATGCCAAAGGAAATTTTGGCAAAAAGAAAGTTTCATTTGGGTTTACCAAGGTTTGAACCCATAACCATGCCAATGTCAAATCATTTGCACAACCATTCAACCAATTCATGTTTCATGATGATTAATCTAATTCTATAATTATATCCTCACTCAACATGCTCAATTATATTATTAAAAACAATAATAATTAAATAACACGCAAATGGCATACATAGGACTCCAACCCAAATCCTCTCACATAATCAAAGTACTTTCAACCATCTGAGCTAGTACTTTTTCACATCATATCAATTAATATTTAATGCCATAAAGGCTCTCACTACCTGCCTTTATTAATTAATTATTTATTTAGTTAATTAATTTTCACGGGTCTTATGGATATCTTGAAGAATCTAACTTCATTTTTTCCTCTCAAAACTCCCCCATCAATAATAGGTTTTTTGCAGGAACCACCCAATCTTAAGTTCCATCACACCTTATCAGCCCCCAAACATCATCATTTAAAATAAACCAACAACACAACCAATACACTGTTGTAGTAATTGACAAAATCACAAACCAAAAACTTCCCGAGGCGTATAGATTCATTACCCTTAAGGACTTATCTGCGGTGTATTGCGCAAGCCCCCAGGACACAACATGAACTTCTTGGAATTTTTGAGGATCTCAGAAACTAGCAAGATAATTCTTAAATGGAGTATGTATAACCAGGATATAAGAGAAAGGAGAAAAGAAAAAAGATAAGGAAAAGAGAGATAAGAAAAGTTGTGTTTTGGAAGAGGATTTAAGCACCTATTTATAGGTGATGAATGGGTTTAAAAAATCCCATGCTTTATAGTTGAAGCCTGGTGACAAAAGCAAATATCCCATGATTTGCGGAAGTGGGATCAACTTGTGGAGGAAAGTTCGCTGCAACAACATGCATTAGACTGAAAAAGGAGGAAAGCTTGCGAACGTTGCAACAACTACAACATTAATTTTATTTTTTGTAATACAGTTATAAATATATATTTATAACAATCCCCCACATATTGCAAAAGATAAGAGACAAAAAGAAAGAACGAAAATTCTGGGTCTCAAATAAGATGTAATGCATCAAAGCTAGTATACCACGCTATATGAACCAGTCCTACATTGAGAAACTTAACACACAGTGTAGTTGGTATAGCAAGCTATATGAACCAAGGACACTTGATGTATGTTAGTGGTTTATCAATCACAATATACCCTCACACTTGTTGTTATCGTTGTGTTGCGCTTACTAGGCCATGCGCGTGCCGAGTATTCATGAGTGCTCTAGAGATCATGCCAAGATCTCATACAAGCGGCCCCACTTGACACTCATATAGGTGATTTCATCAAGTGTATGCTACATATCACACACCACCCATAAGGGATATGAAAATCATTAAAACTTTGTTTAAACTAAAATTCTTACACCATAGAGAATTTTAATCACAAAGTTTAACCTCTAAAAAATGCAGTCTCTGGCACTTTCACGCACACCATAAGAATGGACATAATTGATTAAAATCAATTTAATGCTATCAGAACTAACAATTGACTTGTTTTTACCCATATGAACCTTATTCATGGGGTCTCTAATAAAAAAGGTTGGGTTGTTATCACTTGTTTGTTTGCAAGTGGCTTAAGTCTCATTCCCCTCGATGTTTCTAATATCATGTTTCTTCCCAAGGGTCAGAGGATCTACTAGATTTTGTTCTGACCTC
>Ga0214544_1012996_pt1 | contig 10431 bp, 4 predicted proteins | sample CNSS3metaG_FD_160074 | JGI IMG/M metagenome (GOLD analysis project Ga0214544, IMG submission 160074) | Root nodule microbial communities from cowpea collected in UCLA plant growth center, Los Angeles, California, USA - CNSS3 | ecosystem: Host-associated > Plants > Roots > Nodule | place: USA...
AAATAAATATATATATAAATATATATATATATATATATATATATATATATATATATATATATATATATATATATATATATATATCAAGAGTTTGAGATGGTCTAAAGTAAAATTAAAAACATGAGGTCTTTTATTTTAAATTTATTTTTTTTGTTTTTTTATGAACAAATTATTTAATAAATTGTCATAATTAATTTTATTAAAAAAAAATTTCAATCGATAATAAGGTTAATTCATTTAATCTTTTTTAAGATATTGTTAAGCCACCTACATTTTTCAAATCATTTTTCTTATCTACTTTTATAAATCTATTCATAGTTTCATTCTTTGAGGATGCAATTAAAGTTTCAATTCTTCTCTTCTTTTTAATTTTTGAATAGCTTCATTCAAATTTTCTAATTGACGTATCTATATATTTTAATATAAAATAAAAAATTATAATATATAAAACATTACTAAAGATAAATATATAAAATGAATGAATTAAAACAATAAAATCTGGTTTTTGTTGTCAATAAAATAAACTCGATGGTAGACTTATAGTATCTTGAAGTCTCAAGTCCCTTTCTCCTTATGTCTCAACTTCTTCGTAAACTTGTAGAGTTTATTTTAAAATTAATCATTAGTAAAAGTAATTAAAAAAATATTTGTTCTTCTCAAATTGATGGTAAGTTTTTTTCTTTCTAAACTTGAATTATCTTTCTATAGAAAATCCAACTTTGAATTATGCTTCAACTAATCTATTATCAACCAAAAGACTAAATCTTGATCTAATTAATAGTTTTGTAGCAAAATATTGTTTTTTATCGATATATATGCAAAAAAACTCTTGAAACTCGTAAATTGAAAAATACCCAAAAATAAAATTGGATAAAAGAATCGCATTTCTAATTCTAATACAACCAAAACACAAATACAAAGAAAAATAGACTAACCATGGATGATGATGAAAAAATTGGTATACATGAACAATGTGGGATTCAAGGAATGTAATCTGCCAAAATCATAAAAAAATTACTCTTAGGAGATAAGAGAGTAAAAAGAGACAAGAGAAGTCACATAGAGACAAAAAGATAAAAGAAGAAAATAGAATTCAGATTAATTATATTAGAATGACGATTACAATCATTGTCTTTTTTGTAAACAATTTACTAAATAAAGGTTTTAACTCATTAATATATTAGTAGTAAAAAGAAAAATTGATGTCTAAAGCGAGTGCTTGACTTGCTTCACCTTTAAGTCGGCCCTCTCTCTCTTTCTCTCTCTATATATATAATTTATGAATACATATATAATTATGTTCATTTTTAATATAGATTAAATTTATCAAGTTATACTTGAATCACTTTTATTTAAAAAGACATAAATATTTAGTTGTATATTAACGAAACAATGTAATATCTCATATATTTTTTCCTTGAAGATGTATATAAAGTATGTCTCATTATCAACATGTAATTTTTGGAATAAACTTTATGATTTTGTATGCAATCTTATTTTGTACACAACTTATTTTGGAATAATCTTTCTTGATTAATTGTCAATAAAAGAAAAAACAATCATTATATCAAATTATCAATAATATCTTGTGTATTCTAAAACATATATGTTTCCATCTTGTTTTGACTAAATAATATCTTTTGTGTTCTAAAAGATATATATTTTCACTTTGTTTTGACTAAAGGTTGTAGCGGAATAGTTTTTTTGTGCAATGATCTTTCTCGACCAAATTACCATATTTCTTAATAGGATAGATTGATGGGGAGATATATCTTTCTAACTTGGCATCTTGGGGACCATGATCATCCTTATGATTGTAAACATGTCGTTAAGGTTCCCATTAACCCCTAACGGGCCAAATTTGGTTTTCACTTATTTAAGCCCATATCAATTTCACCACTGGACCCACTAAAATTAGATCACTTCTATTGAGTCTAACTAAATGTAAATAAATAATATAATGCTATAAATAATATGTAAAGCCCACATTAAAAATAAAATTTCTGACACTAATCACCTTTAAAAGCACATTAGAAAATTCATCATCAACTTTTCTTATGTTTGAATAATTTATACACTCACTTTGTAACAGTCTAATACATAAATTTTCTTCTACGATCTACTCTTTGTTATCAAATCATCAATGAAACATTGGATATATCTTTTCCTTAATGAGTTTCATGTTTAATATTACAAACCTAGGGACTACAATATCATTTCAAGTATTCATCACACATATAACTCAAGTTGTATCAATTTCAAAGGAAGAATAGTTTTGCCTCCAGTGGTGAATCTTCGACTAATATTTTGGAGGTGCTAAAATTTGGTTGAATTACTCTTTTGATATATTTTTTCGTCCAAAAATGTCAAGTTGATCCTCTAATTTTTTAGTCTCAATTTGGTCTCTATTTTTTAAAAATTGATGTAATTTGATTATTTTTGTTAAATTTCTTGAAGCGGCAAGGATTTTTCATCAAAATTGACACTAAGATTATGTCAAGTACACCAAAAAAGGAAACCATCCTTATTTACAACTTCAATGTTGATGAAAAAATCTTAATTCGATTCAAGAAATTTTACAAAAAAAAAGACCAAATTGTATCATTTTTTCAAAAATTGAGACTAAAAGTAATTGGAGGACTAACTTGATATTTTTGAACAAAAATAAAAACAAAAAACGTAATCCCATAATTTTTATATAAACTAGTAAACCATTGTATTTAATATTTGGTTAAATTACTCTTTTGGTCCCTGTATTTGTCAATAAATTTCAGTTTGGTCATCACGTTTTTCGTTGTCTCAATTTGGTCCTCATTTTCTTTAAAATTATTCAATTTGGTCCTTACCGTTAGTTTGACCAAACGGTGTTAAAGTCAACATCATGTGTAAATTTCTGGTTTTTTTGAATTTTTGAATCTTTTTTTGAATTTTTTTAAAATTTTTAATTTTTTACACATGTCACTTTATATTTGTGTTACGTGTCAAAATAACTCAATTTGGTCCCTATATTTATTTTTAGTTTCAATTTAGTCTCAATTTTTGAAAAAATGAAGTAATATTGTCCTTTCTTAAATTGACACTAAATTTACTTTTTTATAAATCTTATGGTGATATTCTTACTAAAATTAACGATTTTATTAAATATTTCTATAAATATTTTAAATTAACTTTAAATTCTATACAAAACATTAGACTTTCGTTTTGTTTTGAACTTTAAATTTAGTTCCTAAATTTATATGTGATAAGTTATTTGATTTTTAATCCTCACTAAGTTTGTATAATATGATACACTTGATGCCTTTATATATGATGACAAAATTGTGAATTTTTGAAATTAAGTTTGGGGTTTAACTTTGTTTAATAATAAAACTAAAAAAAAACTTGTTTAAAAATATTTCTACAAATATTTAATAAAAATGTCAATTTTATTAAGAATATCATCATAAGTTGTATACAAAGATTAAATTGAGTGTCAATCTAAGGAGAGACAATATTGCTTCATTTTTACAAAAATTATGACTAAATTGAAACTAAAAACAAATATAAGGACCACATTGAGTCATTTTAACACGTGACACAACTGTGAAGTGACATATGTAAAAAATAAAAAATAATAAAAAAAAATTCAAAAAAATAAAAAAAATCGAAAATTGACACGTGGCGTTGACTTTAACACCGTTTGGTCAAAATTAACGGCGAGGACCAAATTGATTCATTTTTAAGAAAATGAGGACCAAATTGAGACAACGAAAAATTTGAGGATCAAACTAAAATTTCTGGACAAATAGAGGGAACAAAAGAGTAATTTAACCTTAATTTTTTATGATAATAAAAATAATAAAATTATAATTATAAAATTAAATATAAATAATTTTTATAATTTTACTATAATTAATTTTCATTTATAATGATTAAGTTTAAAAGAATAATGAAATAAAAAAAAAGGTTAAATAAACAAATGATCACTTAAAAGTTGATATTAATAAAATAATTAATATTATTTAAAAAATATTTAAAAGGTAAAATTGAAAAATAGATGTGAAAAAAAAAACTTTTCTTTATATAGATAGATATATTTGTATAAACAAATTTTAAAATATCAAATACATAAAATATATTTAAAATTTTAAAATTTTAAAAATATATTTAAAATTATATATTATATAAATGTAAAAGAATTTGGGGGACCATGGCCCCTTTAGTCATAACAAAAGACCGCCAGTGTTTGCCTCCAACTTTAACACTCATACAATGTTTGGGCAACCATTTCTTAAGCATCATTCCTGTTGGGAATAGTCCAAGTGTGAGTCAAAAAGTCCCACATTGGATAGAAAAGACAAAGTTAAACACTATATAAGAATAAAGACCCATAACAACATTGCCTTAAGGTTTTGGTGTAAAAGTGGTGTTGGGAATAGTCCAAGTGTGAGTCAAAAAGTCCCACATTGGATAGAAAAGACAAAGTTAAACACTATATAAGAATAAAGACCCATAACAACATTGCCTTAAGGTTTTGGTGTAAAAGTGGTGTCTAAGGTCTTATATGTGTAAGACTAATGTTATATAACCATATAGAACCATAATCTCCCAATAACCATATGCCATGACCATGACTATAAACCATATATGAAAAAATATAACCTATCAATTCCAATGCTTAAGCGATATCATTTGTTGTATAATCCTACAAGTTCTAGAATCACAATTCTTCACCAACACTTGAGTATGAGCACATAGTAGCATGGTACCACCCTCCACTTCAACGCTAAAATGACCTCGTGTCACTTGAGCATCCCTTATTATAAAGAAGAGAAAATTGTCTTGGACTGTCTTTCACTCCCTCATTTAGCTATAATCTTTGTCTCTAGAGCATTCATGTTGTTACTTGAGCGACATTGAGTGATACGTACAATGGTAACTCAGTGCTTTAGCATCACTTGCTATAACATTTTTTAAAATCCTTTCAAAATTTTATTTCACTACTACTACTAATAATAAGCATCCATAGAACCAAGGTGTTTACCATACAAAAAATTTATACAAAAGAGTATAAATAGGGTTAAACTACCCAAAATCATTCCCAATGTATTCTATTAAAAACTCACTTAAAAGAGTACCTATAAAAATATGCAGAAATGTTAGAATCCTAAAAACTATAAAGAAATTGTGGGAGATGGGAGAGGGGGGGGGGTGTTAAAGCAATAAATGATATAAAGAAATAAAACAATATAGAATACATGTTGATATGGTTGAATTCTTCATCAACTATCATTTAATTATTATTCATTTAATTTATAAAGATCCCAAATTAATTAAATAAGCATAAATTAATTTGTTAAGACTCTCACTTACTACATTGTCTACAAGTGAGACTCTATTTAGATTTCACATGTTTTATCATCTACATGTGAAGTCTTATTTATTCTTTTACCCTTTAAATCAAGTAAACAAGTATATATGGTTAGTTAACTAATTAATTAATTCATTTAATCTCTCACCCATGTCACCGTCTACGATTAAGATTCTATTACACTTCACCATTTTCTTCGTCTATGAATAAAGTGCAACTTAAACTTCACATGTTTCATCGTTTACATATTAAATCTTACTATGTTACCAACCAAAGGTTATAAAAAAACTGACAAGAATTCTAACTAAAGAAATAAGATTGAATTATAAACAATTGTTCTAAAACAATCTTAATCAAAATTTAAAAAGAATATAGAATAATATACTTTGTTTTGAAGAAAATTAAAAAAAATTATTGCATATAACTTCATAATTGACTATGAAATTTAAAAAGAATCATCTAATATGGTTTAGTCTTCCATGTGGAAGACCACCTAAAACATAAAGTGATGAGGTGGATGATGGAATATGGATTGGGTGATAACTCCAAATGCTCGATGTTTATTGCCTTTTGTAGTAATTTTGGATGGATTTTGTTGCTCAGATATGTTGGAGATTCATAATAACCACTTTAGTTGTAGGACTTGAGAACACACAACAAAGCTTTAAGTTGACAAAATTTGTTTAGACTTTGTGTAGAGATTGGGATAAAAATTAGTTTAAGTTCATAGAAAATAAACAATATTTTTTGGTGTCAAAAAGTCTCCTAAATCCTGTGCAAAATAATAACCTTAGCAACAACTTTATTTTGCAAAAAGTTCAACTTAGTACATGATTCAATGGACCCCAACGCATCAGATGATATGTACTAGACAAGGTCTTCTAGATTATACATATTAGACGAAATCATCAGACAATATATAGTAGACAATTCCATCAAACGATATTATTGGACAAGTCTCAATAAATGACTTCATCAGACGATAACTTAATAGACAATATCATCAGACGATAACTTAATAGACAATATCATCAGACGATTTTGATGAAACACAAAATAGACATGTTTAACACTTCTAATTTGTCTTGAATCATCTTTTTCATTATCCCATATCACTTCCTCGTTTATTTAAGCTTAGGGTCTTAGCTTTTCTTAGGAACTAGAGATTTATCAATTTAGTCATGTTTGCTTCATTTATAGTCATTAGACGATTCATTATTGTTTATCTATGAAATATTTATGAGCTTGCTACAGTTCAACTGTACAAAGCATGGGTTAACATGCTCAAGAAATGTCTATGCATTTTATCATATTATCAAAACCTATAATTCCTAGATATGTTTCGTTAAGTTGTCAAGGAAAATTTCATAGAATAAATCTTCTAATTAGATAGTAACACCTATTTGTAACATGACTTTAAGAAAAAAGTTTTTTTTTTTATCTTTAAATATTTTCCGAATTTAACTACACACACTCTGATTGATTTGTGATTGTGTTTGTTGTGAGCTATTCATCTTTTATGTTTAGATAATTATTAAATGAGTTATTGCTTTTTCTCACCACATCTCTCCTTCTTTGCTTTTGTAAAATATTCAAAATTTTCTTTTGGTAATTTTGCACCGAAAAAAAAAAGTGTAAGTTAAATCCCCGAAATAGAGATAGTACCCTCTTATAACTAATAAAAATGTTTTTATATTAACAATTTTTTTCTCAATAATTAAAGTTTCATGTCGATATCATTCAACAAATAAATTATATTAAAACAACACATATATAGTATAACTTGCTAGCATATATTGACTAAAAAAAAGTAGGTTTATATTAAAAAAAAAACACTCTTTTCTATTTATGTTAATTAGAATATTCTTTCAAGATAACCCTAATTCTTGGTTAGAGTCCTAAAACAACACATGCATGTTGTTTACTTCTAATGCTAATTTTCTTTGTCAATGTGCCTTTTTTACTATCATTTGTGTCCTAACTATGCAAACAAAACACATGCATATACATATACACACACATAAAAGTTCAAACCTAACCTAAATACCAAAGTTCTGAAAATTAATTCCAAACATCTTTAGAAACTTACATAGCAGTGCACTTCACATGCATCATGTGCACATCACGTGACTGTGCAACCTTTTCCCACTTGGCTTCTCATTCATTAATTTATGGCCAATACACAAACATTTTGCAACTTTTGATTCCTTACCAATACATAACATCTTTTTCAGTTACTTTTATTAGCAATTAATAAAAAAATGCTTTGTGCATTAGATAGTGTATTAATGTCTCCTTGCTTCCCATAATGTCAGAAATAAATAAAGTTAATATTATTATTACATAAAATAATGTAAAATTGGTATGAAAAAGTAGGCATATTCTCTTTTCAGTTCTCTATGAAATTCCACATGCTATGGCACCTTGAAGTTGCAAAAATGTATTACTACACATACATCAATATCACCATTGCATCATTTTCATTGTCTCTCTCTAATATGGATAAGTTGTTCACAACATGCACATGCACCTCACATTCTTTCATATTTAATATTAATATCTCTCCATAACATAGCTATTTACTATATCTATTCTTTGACTTTCATGGGTCTTCTTTTATCTATGTATATGTGTTTTCTAAGTAATAAGGGTAAACCCTAATACTATGTATCATACACGTGTATAATTGCATATACGTACATGTATTTTTGGGATTTATATGGGTATTTTTTTTAAATATAAAAAAATGTGTAGAATTATCAAAGGTTAAAATAATTGATTTTGAGAAAATTTATAATGAAATTGTTTATTGATGGAATATTATTATGGTGCTGATCTGTAAATAGTTTTTATGTTCAATGTGAATCAAAATAATGATTGAAGAAAACACACCAAAATTACCCCTTATTGATTTTTTCTTTTGCAAAAAAAAAAAATAGTAATTTGTTTTGTATAAAATTAGAACGAACATATTACGAAATTAAAAGAAACGGTGAAAAAGATCATAATATATTGTTCTTGAAAATGAGAACTTGTTATTTAGAGGTAAATGTTTAATAGATATATTTTTATTCTCCCATTTAACATTTTTTTCTTATGTACTTCTAAATCTTTTAATTTAAAAAGAAGAAGAAGAAGTTAAAGTAAACAAAAAATTAGTGATAAAATACTTAATATTTTATAAAATAAAAGATTATTAACCCTAGTATTATTCTAGTATTATTCTGTAAATTATTAGATGTTGTAAGATTATGCTTCAGATATAACAGCTCGACAACAATTGTCCATATCCCTCTGAGTTCTGTTTGGGAGAATAACTAGTTTGTATTTTATTTCTTGTGAATGCAAAGAGAAATATTTTATTTTTTTATAATATTAAATTAAGAAAGTACTTTTTACATTTTCAGATACTAACTATATTTATTTTATTTATGATTAATTTAATAAAAAAATTGGCAAAAGACAACACATCATTCAAGATAGAATATCACACTCCAAATTGAAAATTCTGCAATTTGACAGTGCATTGGATGGTTTTTCTATACTGCATTTTCTATTCACCTTTTGTTTTTGGTTTGGGTAAAGTATTATTAGATTAGGGGTTGCATTTCAAAGGGTGAATTTTAAGTAAGATATTTTAATATTGTAGAAAAATTGTTGTTCCTTTATTTTTTTTTAAATTTAGAGTTATCAACTTAAATTCATAATAGTAATGTTTCGGGGTAGGGACCAAGAGCCTACTGGAAGAACCTCTTCACTTTACGCTATCCTTCTCCTCTCCCGTAACTTCAGCGAAATCCACTCCTAAGCTCGATCGGTTGGGATGACGATCGGGGTACCTGTCTAAAGTACTCCGATGCTTAAGTTAGAAAGGACCGATTGGTGAATCAGAATATCAGCTGTAATAAATGCGAATTTTAGATGTTCACCAACCTACCTTTGGACCCTATTTATAGCTTTCGACATGGGCCTATAATTAGGGTTTCTTAATCACGGCCCAATGATCCCTTAATGAAGATTAGTGACTCGTTTAACCGATAATTAAATGACTTAAATCATTTAACTGTGCGACCGAGGGCCGCTTGGCTGGGTTGATAACGTTACGTTTCCAACAAGCTAACAATCTGTGTTTTACCGATCAACAGACAGGTGCTTAAGAAGGTCCGCCGCTGCTGTTTCACCGATTAACCGATGGGTTCCCGAAGTTACAGGGTCCCTCGCTGTTGTTCTATCGATGAACCGATGGGCCCTCAAGGTTAGAGGGTCCACTGATGTTGTTCTATCGATGAACCGATGGGCCCTCAAGGTTAGAGGGTCCACCGCTGTTGTTCTACCGATGAACCGATGGGCCCTCAAGGTTAGAGGGTCCACCGATGTTGTTCTACCGATGAACCGATTGGCATGAAAGTGGTTAAGTCGTGACTTATATGTTCAACCGTTTGACCGATGTTCTGACATTTTATCTGTTTGACCGATGGTCTTATGCCTCGACGATGCTGTATGACTGTTCGTTTGACCGCAGGACCGATGGTCCCTTGAGGATTATCTTTGGCCGATTGACCGATGGGACATACAGTACAAGTAATATTTCTTGAAAAGTTTCATGAGATAGTAATATATTATCTTCTTTTCATCTTATTCCAACTTCCAAAATTATATTTGTGTCGTCCATGATTTTCCTTCTAAATTAGATTTTATAATTTCTTTTAAACTATATAATTTCATGTACCAAATAACATGTTATAGCATAAACACTTATATTTTTCAAAATTTAGTGAATAAGCATTTATTAGCATCATTAGTAAAAAAGTAGTTCAGTAGGTTTGTTCTCTTAGAATGAATTATTTAAATCTCTTTGTGTAGTTCATTCAAAAGACCATCCTACACCCATTGATGAATAACTAATTTATGAATAATCATTAGAACTAAGCTAAAGGAAATTTTGATATTTGGAATAAACGTATTCAAGTAATATATGTTGGTTTTTTCATGTAAAATATTTTGCTACTAACCTCACCTTTATATATATATATATATATATATATATATATATATATATTTTTTTTTTATATAAATATTGT
>Ga0214544_1012998_pt1 | contig 10431 bp, 8 predicted proteins | sample CNSS3metaG_FD_160074 | JGI IMG/M metagenome (GOLD analysis project Ga0214544, IMG submission 160074) | Root nodule microbial communities from cowpea collected in UCLA plant growth center, Los Angeles, California, USA - CNSS3 | ecosystem: Host-associated > Plants > Roots > Nodule | place: USA...
CGGCTTACAAAAGCCGTTTCACAAACAATTGAAAAAAATAAATAAACAAACAGAATGTGTATTCCGTTTCTCACTTCCCACACGGCTTACAAAAGCCGTTTCACAAACAATTGAAAAAAAAAAAAACAAACCAAGTGTGTTCCGTTTCACCATTCTGGAAGTGCACTCCTAAAATGAAACGAAGATGCAAAAATCAATTAAAATAAAACCGACAACATTCCTAAAATTAATTATAAATTTCAAAACATTACTTGGAGAAGATGCGGGTGCGTCTGTGGTGTTGCGCAAGAGAAGACCAGAAAAGGGAGGCAGCAGAGATGAAGACTGTGTTGTGCACGCTCGAGAGAAGAACTGTGTGCTGGAGGTGGAGGATGTGTGCGACCAAAGTGGGAGAAGACCAAATGGGAGAAAACCAAACGTTGGAGAAGACTGAGGAAGAGTGTGTGGAGGCTATGTGGGAGAAGAGGACAATGAGGGAGAAGTGGCTAGGTCAAAGATTCCTGATGATGGGTGCAGGGAATCAGATTCTCTCTTTATTGGGGTTTGTTTTGGGGGTGCAGTGGTGCAGGGGTATGCGTTCTTGGGGTTTTTTAAGGGGGTGCAGCGTCAGGCATTTGGGGGTGCAGGGGTATGGGGTAAAAAACACACAGTAAATGTTATATTTAACCATGGGCAATTATGGAAATAAAATTGGTTTTGGGGGTACAGACGAGATTGTTGGAGGTGTAGGGAGAAGCCCCCTTGTTTTCCTCTTCAATTGGGTGTAAAAACAAACGTAAGTGGCCCTAATGGGCCTAAAGACTCCAATCAACTAACTGGGAAAATTCGAGGAAAAGATTTTTGAAACCGTGAACCTCGACTTCCGAGCTAGTGATCGTATCCATATATGAATGACAACATAGATCAGGTCAGAATCCGAGCTTGACCTTAGTCACGTCGGAACCCGAGTTCGGTGTCACCCCGGTACATTTCTTTTCTCGTGACAATGAGTAGAGATCAAGTTTATAGTAACCCTCACGTTGGACATCAATTTATTTAAGTAAAAAGCTGAATATCCTAAATCGAAGAACAAACATAGAAAATAAATAATCATAAATAATCTGATTTAAAGTTAATAATACTTCAAGTCACAAAATGTTATCTAAATAACTTAATTTTTGTGAGTGTCTTTCTATTTATAAAATAAAAACTACAAATCATGTATCTTTTAGAAAAATGATAATATTTAGTTATAAAATACAAAAATAACAATAAAATATAAAGTCCTTTATCATTTGTTAAAATATCTTTTAAATTAAACCTCTTTAATTAAATGAAAACTTTTTATAAAACTTGGGTGTAGGCCTTTGAACATTCTATTCATCTTCAAACTGGGAATAATATAGTAAGAGGGAGTTACATTATTAAATATTTGGATAAGTATACAAAACTTATTATAATTAATTCTTTCATAATCATAATGGCAACGTCAAACTGTAGTACGCAGTCCCACTATCTTTTGGTTTTGATATTATCCTTTGAAGAGGTCTGCGTTAAATGGATTGGGTCAGCGCGGATGTGGATCCATAATCTCCGAGAAAGGGGTCCAAGACAAAACCGTATTATTACTGTAGCCATTGTCTTCACTGGTGAAAGTGGTCGTAGTCACATTCAAGTCCGTAGTAGAAAAGCTATCCTCACTAATTTCCTCTCCTTTTTCAGTTTCGCGTTGCTCTGCACTTTCTTGTAGCCGCAGAGTAAACTCCAGCATGGCAACCACATCCTTCATGCGCGGCCTCTGCGTTCCATCTTCCAACAAACAATTCATCCCAATCTCACAAAACTTCTTCAGGCACTCAGGCGCAATCTTTTTCTTTACCGTGGGATCCACAATCTCTGCTATGCTCCCATTTCGATCACAATGTTTCACCCAATAAGAAAGCGACACCTGCTGCGTCTCCGCACTGTGAATCAAAGCCGGACGACCACACAGTATCTCAAAGAGCACAACACCGAACGAGTACACATCAGACTTTTCTGTTAAACGAAATCGTTTGTAGTACTCCGGGTCTATGTAGCCAAAGCTTCCCTTCACATGGGTACTCACGTGGGACTTGTCCGTGTCTGTTGGCCCAATTCTGGAAAGCCCAAAGTCCGAAACCTTCGCCACCCACTTATCATCTAACAAGATGTTCGTCGTTTTCACGTCGCGATGGATGATCATGTGCTTCCCGCCTGTGTGGAGATAGTGCAGCCCACGCGCGGCGCCGATGCATATTTGCAAGCGCTGCTTCCACGAGAGAGGGGGGTTATCGGTGTTGTAGAGATGATCGCGTAGGGTGCCACGCGCCATGAAATCGTAGACCAGTATCATCTCGTTCATCTCGTTGCAGTATCCGATTAGGGAAACTAGATGAAGATGGCGGAGCTGCGATAACATCTCGATCTCGTTCAAGAACTCGTGCACACCCTGCTGAGAACCCGGTTTCAGGCGCTTGATTGCGACCGGGGTGAAACCGTCGTCGATGTAACCCTTGTACACGTGACCGAATCCCCCGACGCCAACGATGAAGACATCGTCGAAGTTATTGGTGGCAGCTTCGATCTCATCCAGGGAGAAGTGGCGGCAGAGATCGGACGGTAGGAAAGCCTTCTGTGTGGCTGTGATCGACTTGGATTTGTAATCCTTGGAATTCCTTTCGGTGACTCTCTTGCATCTCAAGACAACAACCAAAATCACAAGGGAGATTAAAACGACCCCGATTCCAACCCCTACGACGACATCAATTATCGTCGTTCTACTTTCTCTGCCGGGCTTTCCGGGGATGCTGTTCTCTGGAGTCTGGACCGGGTCCGGGTTGGGTCCGGCGAGGTTGTTTGTATTGATTTTGAAGATCTCGAGACCGTTCAGGAAGGCGTCTGCGTATTTCGAATCGACACTGCTTCCGTAAGGGTGCATTTGAAGCGAGAGATTAAACTTTTTCTGAGTCCCATTGTTGGGAATCAAAACTGCGTAGTTTCTGAGCACAGCTAGACCTTTTTGTTTCTGACTCCATTTCATTACATCTGCACGGTCGTCAGCCAACATGCTTGCTATGTAAATGTGGAACTGCCTGTTACCGATGTCATTAATATCGGGATCAAGCTCGCAGAAGTGGAGCCTGAGAACGTAAGTGAAGCCAGCATCAACGGGGAACTCCCAAGTGAGGTTGCTCATTTTGTTCAGAGTGGCGTTTCTGCCCATGCTACGCGCTGTTCTGAACAGTTCCTTTGGTGCCAAGTAATCGGGATTCACTGTTATGTTCATTTTCCCAGAAATATCAGCTGGTAGATCATCATTCCTTGGATTGTGTTTGATAAAATAGCCTTGTTCGTCAGCCCAACCCCTGAACAAACCAGTGTCGTTTTGTGGTGGGATTTCTTGTCCTCCGGCTTTAATACGATACACTGTTTCCATGGCAGTGCTGCTTTGGACGCTGAATTGCGTACCATGTCCCACGAGCGTGAATCCTACATCATCTAGTGGCGTGTAATATAAATCGGTTGGCATGGAAAGCACCTCGATTCCATTGATGAAAGCGTAGGAGTTTGGATGGGAGGGAGTGAAGGTGAGGATAAGACTCTCGCCGTCTTTGACGTTGACCACATATTCTTTGAAGATATTGTCGGTGGCTTGAGCGTCGGCGTTAAGGGAGGCGTTGAAAGCTTGAAGAAGAGTGAATTGGTTGGATTGAACGGTGAAAGATGCGTGGGTGCGGGGAAAGGAAGGGTAATCGGCAGGGTAGAAGAAGAGGCGAAGGAATTTGGCGCCTGCGGAGACTGGAAAAGAGTAATTGAATTGGGAACGGGACAAGCGTGCAGTGGAGAAGGGGATTTGATTGGTGGAAGAAGACTGTGTAGTTGCCTTGCCTGAAACGGTGGAGACTTGGGGAGAGATGTATTTTGTGTCTGCGTCGCCGGTCCACGTTCTTTGACCGTCGGAGAACTTCCCGGTGGAACCGCAATTGATAGTGAAAATTTCCTCCGGGGTATAAGCATGGAGGTAGGTGAATAAGTGTTGAAGGAAGAAGAGTAGTGTGAAGGAGGAGGTGAAAGTGAGGAACGTCATGGTTTGCGGTTAACAAGGGAGTGGAGTTATGAGATGGCTTAGTACTGTAGTACTATAGAATGATTGGTGCTGTAATTGGGAAGCAGAGGAAGAAAGGATCATAAATTGTTTGTTAGTGATAGACTTGAACCAGTCAAAGCACAATATATGTGGAGTTGAAAGAATTACATATTTCTAACAAAAATGATTTTATCGACAAAATTGTCAAAATTACTGAATATAATAATTTTTTTATTTTTTTTATGAAGATTACAAACATAAAATAATAAAATTTTAAGATTTTTTTTTATCAAAAACGGTTATTTATTAAAGTTTATCAAAAAAAACTTTGTCATATCATTTTCCTATTTCTAATTTCTACAGAATATTCTACTACTGACTTGTAAAATATGAGATTATATTACCTCCTTATATCTTTAAAATAAAACCAAATTGTATTTCCAAGCAAAACATATGATGTTATCATGCGCTAATGGTTAAAAATTCTTGACCCATGAAATAAAGTACACATTTATCTACTTTTGAAAATGAATATTAAGGATTAACAATATCAATTTGAAATTTTGGAAGAATACACTTTGAAAATTGATAGAAACTACAGTTAAAATTTACGGATATTATGAGAACTACAATAGTATTTTCAAATTTTTAATAGCAAAAAAAAAAAAAGTTATAAACGCTGGTGTAGAATTTTATCGGAATTTTTCTGTGAATTTTTTATTAAAAATTGGGAAAATCAGTGAATGTTTTTGTGAATTTTAATCTACAGATAATTTGTCCATTATCCATGGATAATAAATTTGACAGAACTTTAAAATTTGCAATAAATCTCCTGTATAAATTATCTGTCAAAGAATTTTGTAAGAATATTTCCTATAAAATATTCTGTTCAAAATGTACAATATCATTTTTTTTCAAAATTTTAGATATGCAGGTAAGTTTTCAACAAATCTTAAACCCATAAGTAAATTTTTTGTAAATTTTAAAGTTAAATTCATAATTTGTAGATAATTTGATGCTAATTTAATATGCAAAACAGTCGCCAAGAAAATTGTGCAAATTAAAAAAATTAACAAATAAATTATATTTGACAAAATTTATCTATACAAATTTAATTAATTAAAAAGTATTAATAAATTTACATTTATTTAAAAAATAAGTTTTTAAACTACAAATTTTTCTTAAAAAAATTTTATAACAACCAAAAATAGATGAAAATCTATCCATAGAGTCCGTATATTTTATGATTAAAGTTGTAAATTTGGTCCACCAAATAGGATTCGGTCTTGACTTTCGGACAAAAAATTCACAAGACCAAAAAGTCTCTAATTAAAAAAGGTCATAAGGTTAAAAAGTTTTGTAAGTCAGGATCATATCCCATGAACTTCTTTTTTATACATGAAAACATATTATATTTATTTATACATTATTAAACTTTTAGTTTAAGTCGCATGTCTAGACCATCGACCTTAGACCATCGACCTTAGACCATCTATATCGTCAATCGGCCCAATCCGACAAATATCGGTCATCGGATTGGCCTGTCTTGGTTGCCAGTCAGTATTAGTCAACGCTCGGACCTGTCGATCTCTTTAGTAGGCCTCGACCGGCCCATCCTAGACATGGGCTCAAGTAGGTCGTCTTGGGCCTAGACTTGGGTCGCCCTGTCTCGATCGTGGGCTTGAACGTAAGCCCGAGAAGACCCGTCTTTACCATTGACCGTGGCCGATCCAACTATGTTGTCTGCCTGGGACAACAAGTCTTGATCATAGCTAGGCCTAGGCTGTCTTGGTTGTCGGCCCGACCCAAATTGTCTTAGTCGTCGGCCTAGGCTGACCCGTAATGGTCGTGGGCTCGTCTTAACCGTTAGTCCGGACCGTTTCAATCATCAGTTTGAGACGGGCTCTAGCCCGTCTCGATCATCGACATGGGTTGACCCGTCTCTACTTTTCTCATCTGTCGGGTCCGATCAACCCGTCTCATCCATCAGCCCTAGCCGGCCTATCACTACAAAAATAAGCTATATTACAAGCGGATATTTACGGACAGAAACTAATCCTTCGAAAAGTCATATTTACCATCAGATTTACGGGTGGATTTAGTTTGAAACTTATCGACGGATCATTCGTCGGTAATACCGTTGGTAAGACGCTTAATTTTCTTCGATGTTTGATTCCGTCGGTAAATCCTTCGGTAAGACGGTTAATTTATTTCGACGTTTGATTTCGTCGATAAATCCTTCGGTATATCAATCGAGAAAAACTTAAACATATCAGACTCTCTCCCCCAAATCAATTTCTGCGATTTCCCTCTCCCCAATCTCTCCAATCCCTCGCCCCACCATCTCATGGCGCCATTTCGCCCCGCCTGGAAGGAGCTTGCCGGCCGATCCGATTACGACGACGGTGTCACCGGTGCCAACACCCGCAATGCTACTCGCGCCGTCTCCTCTCGATCGATAATCGTTGTCGCCGCTTCAAGCCTCACGCCGACACATCGTTGACGAAGACGGTGAGTGTTTTTCTTCTTCTTTCGCCATCCAATCCATCACGTCTGAATCATAAAGTGTTTTGTAGGTGCTGCACATCAGAACTGTGAATCACCTCGGTGGAAGGCTGGGTGTTCGCGTGACCGGGGCTGCGAGGGATCCAAAGGCTGTTGTTTTTTGTGGTTGCATCGTGGAGGAAGGTAAGTAGCAATGTCTAAGAATGAATTGAGTGTGGTCATGTTTGAAATTTTGTGTAGCATTCACAGCATTGCATCAATTCAATCTGCCTTAATGAATTCAGTGTGGGCATGCCTGAAATTGATTTTGGTTTTCTATTATATGCAATTAAAGTGGATGTCATCCAGATGCATCTTGAACTGTTCTGCATTTTCAATTCAAATATGCACACACAAGTTTGGTCAATAATTCTACTCACTGCCAAAGTTGTGTTTTGTTCATAAATTCTGAGATTAACCGTGTTTAGCTTGTGTTTGTTGGGTGATGGTTGTTTGACTGTTTATGAATGAATTGTTGTGGTTGCATCTGGGTTCTGAGTAATTGATATAGGTTGCTAAAACCTATAGGTTCTGTTATGGTTGTTTTTGGGTCATGTGCATCACGGTCATGAGCTCTGAACTTAACTATTGTTTCAAAGAAGCTTTGATGTCTTTGGTTTGTGTGTTAAAGCTGGTGTGAACTGTTAAGTTGATGATTTGTTTTTTGTTTTGAGTGTTTTATACAACCAATAACACACCTAGTGTCAACTACCTACTCTAGTTAAAAATACCCAAGATTCATTACCAAAAGCTAACTAAACTAACTATGTTTAGTGGAATGAGTGCTGATTTCATAACACTTTCATTGTATTCCAATCCCTTTTAGTGTTCTTGAGCACTTCCAACTCTTGAATCACCAATCTAGCCTTCATATTTGAAAGTCAACCCTAAAGTCAAACTTCTATTCTACAAAAGTTGTTAGATTTTGCTTCATCTTTGTATGTAACTGCTGGATGCCATGAATTCAGATTTCCAATCAACTTTCAACCACTGTTTAGAATGTTTTATCGTGCACACAAGTTTGCAATACAAGTTAGTGTTTTATTCACCTAAATGAATGAAAACCAGACATAATTTAATGCACTTGATTTACTAACTAAGCTAATTCTATGTACCTAGTTTAAAGTGGTAAAATAAAGCTATGGATAAACTCATGTTCTACATTCTAGATAAAACTCAACTTCTAATATGTATACTACTTTTTAAAAGTTTAAAACACTCAAATAAGACTACAATTAATACTAAATGCTAGAAATTTCATATACTAGCTCCGAATTGTACACAATTTTTATCAATTTAAACCTCTTTCCTCAATTTCCTCTCATTGTGATTACTTATGCACTTCGTCCCTCTTATGTTATAATGTATCTTACCATTTAAGCTTTGTAAGATACGAAATAGAAATTGGTAATCAGAGGTTTCCTTTCATGTTGGACTTAAGTAGTAATAAGTTTATTACTTAAGCCCCATGTTCTTTGACTACCACAAAAGTAACATTGTCATTGTTTGCCTTCTCACAGCACATGGGTGAAGTTCCTAGCCACCGTCGTTGGGTGTATGACCGTTGTTACAGTGGTAGGAGAGGCTTGAAGGAAACTTTTGTGATAGGAGTTGAACAGTTTACATGATTCATTTGAAGAAGCAGACGAGAGTCATTTAGAAGAGTCTCCAAATGACTTCACTCAGAGATTTTACAATTTATTAGTAGAGGCCAATGAACCTGTATTTGAAGGGGTTATAGAGTCTAAATTGTTAGTATGCATCAAACTTTTGTCCCTCAAATCCAACTGGAACATTTCCAACCAAGCATTGGACAACATTGCAAAACTCATTTTAGATCTAACACCACCAAATAATTCTTTGCCCAAGAATTACTATGAAGCAAAAAGATTAGTTTCAAAGTTGGGATTGGAGTCTAAGAAGATTGATTGTTGTATGAACGGCTGTATGCTTTTCTATGACAATGATAATGGAAAAAATGATGCATCTTTGCTCCAATGCAAATTTTGTGGACACCCTCGATATTGTGCACTCCATGGAGGCCAGAGGCAAAAAAAACCAATTCCATTGAAGTCCATGTTCTACTTGCCTATAATTCCAAGACTACAAAGAATGTTTGCTTCAAACCGAACAACACAACATATGACATGGCATGATGAGAACAAAATAGAAGGCATGCTACGTCATCCATCCGATGGACAAGCTTGGAAGCACGTTGATCGAAAGCATCCTTCATTCGCCAGTGATCCTCGTAACGTACGACTTGGTCTCTGTTTAGATGGATTTAATTCGTACATTCAGGCATCGTCATCACCCTATTCTTGTTGGCTTGTGATTGTTACTCCTTACAATCTTCCACCTGAGATGTGTATGACTAAGCCTTATATGTTTTTGACGTGTATAATACCAGGTCCATCTAATCAAAAGGCATCGATAGATGTTTATCTGGAGCCTTTGATTGATGATTTGAATAAGCTGTGGAGTGGTATTTGGACGTATGATGTCTCAAGGAAGCAAAATTTCCTAATGAGGGCAGCTTTGATGTGGACTATTAATGACTTCCCTGCATGTGGGATGTTATCCGGTTGGAGCACACATGGTAGATTAGCCTGTCCGCATTGTATGGCGCATACTAAGTCCTTCACATTGAATTATGGTCGAAAAAGTTGTTGGTTTGATTGTCATCGTCGGTTCTTGCCAGGTGACAATCCATTTAGGAGAAACACTAGGGCATTTCGCAAAGGGGAAGTTGAAACGGATGGGCCACCTCCGAGGTTGACTCCATCACAACTTTGGAGAAGAGTCAAACATTTTCCAAAAGTGACTGAAAGTGGTCTCACAAGGATCGGTGGGTATGGAGAGTGGCATAATTGGACTAAAAAAAGTATCTTTTGGGATCTTCCATATTGGAAAGATAACTTGCTAAGACATAATCTTAATGTCATGCATATAGAAAAGACTTTCTTTGACAACATCTTCAACACAGTGATGAATGTTAGTGGTAAGACAAAAGATAATGACAAAGCAAGAAGAGATATTGGTTTATATTGTCGGCACAAAGACTTGCAGTTGAAGTCACAGGGCGATGGGAAGTGGCTCAAGCCAAAAGCAAATTATACGATGACAAAAGATGAAGCTAAAATAGTTTGTCGTTGGATCAAGGAGCTTAGAATGCAGATGGTTATTCTTCAAACTTGGCAAGATGTGCTGATATTGAAAAGGGTAGTATTCATGGTATGAAGAGTCGTGATTGTCATGTATTCATGGAGACATTACTCCCTATTGCGTTTAGCTCGTTGTCAATACATGTGTTAAATCCTCTAATAGAAATTAGTCAGTTCTTCAAAGACTTGTGCTCAACGACACTAAAGGAGGATTCATTACAAAAACTGGAGGAAAATATGCCTCTTATTATTTGCAAATTGGAAAGAATATTTCCTCCAGGATTCTTTGATTCAATGGAGCATCTCCCTATTCATCTTCCATATGAAACATGGCTTGGCGGACCAGTACAATATAGGTGGATGTGTCCATTTGAAAGGTGATATGATTACTTAATTGTTTGAACTTTGAACTCTTATTCTCTTGTTCAATTCTAATGTGCACATTTTTTATTTGTAAAGATTTATGGGGGAATCAAAGCGTTCTGTAAAAAACAAAGCCAGAGTAGAAGGATCCATTTGTGCAACTTACTTGCATCGTGAGACCACATACTTTTGCTCTCACTATTTTCAAAACTTCACGTTGTGCCCGAAAAATCGTAGGAATGAAACACAATGGCAAAGTCAAACATCTGAGTC
>Ga0214544_1013011_pt1 | contig 10417 bp, 9 predicted proteins | sample CNSS3metaG_FD_160074 | JGI IMG/M metagenome (GOLD analysis project Ga0214544, IMG submission 160074) | Root nodule microbial communities from cowpea collected in UCLA plant growth center, Los Angeles, California, USA - CNSS3 | ecosystem: Host-associated > Plants > Roots > Nodule | place: USA...
TCTCAAGTTGATTGGAGCTTAGTGTTTTTTTTTTCAGTTCATCTTGTTACTGTAGGTTTTGCCAACCCACCTTGTGTAGCATAACTATGATGATGTGATTAAGGAGTTTTTTTTTTTTTTTTTTTTTTAATTTTATGTGGAGGGTTGATCAAGTTTGTCTATGGGATTAGCTAAATCATGGATATTCCTTGTTGATTCATCTATGATTTCGCTACAGTATTTACTTAACCAAAAATTTGCGTAGATTTGAAGAACTGATTTTACTAGCGATTTTAGTTCATTGGACAAAGTTTCCTTGTATAGGCTATACGCAAAAGTTTGTTTGTATAATGTTAAATATTCTTATTCAAGGGATCCTCTCAATGATGAGAAAGATTCAGTTAATTTTGATACGGTTCAGGAACTTCAGCTCTAAAACCTAAATATATCTTGTATATCGTTAAAAAATGTTTTTATTAAATGGGATTTTCTCAATCATGAGGAACATTCAGTCAATTTTGATTTTATTCTAGAACTTCAGCTATGAAACAATTGCTTTTTCCCTTTTCAACCCAATTTTTTCTTTGGTACTTGTTTAATGCTCATATTCTTGAAATCTTGTTTGGTGGGACTGTGTTCCTCTAAGTTAATCATATTTATGTTGCTGTGTTGTGAGAAGAACCCAGGTTGGAATGGGTTAAAATCGAGTGAATTCATGAGTAATCAATGTTGCTTACGCGGCACGGGAAAGAGGAGTCCATATAGTCTACGGGATTTTGGTCAAGTTGGAGTGCAATCAATTATCAAAATCCATGTTGTAATTATTGTAAGAAATAAGGAGGGAATTGCTTCCTGCCCTATCATTTTATTTAATTCTGTTTTTGTCATTCGGAGTTTTATTTGAAGCGTTTGGAAAGGTAATGTGGTCCGGATAATGGATTTCGAAAGGGATACGTGACAGACCGGAAAATGGATTTTGGAAGGAGAAAAATACTGTCCAGAAAATAATTCCGAAAGAGAAAAAACATTTTCCGGAAACATTTTTCTTTTTTGGAAACAGAATTCCGGAATATATTTTTTGTTTCTGGATTACACTTTCCGAAAGTAATTTTAAAATAAGGGACAGAAATTAAATAAATTGATAGGGTGCAGGAGAAAAATGATTGGATGCAAGATGCACCACCCAAATGAGGACAGGTAATTAAAGAATGGCCCAATAGACCTCAAAATAGAAAGGGTGGCTTCTTAGTGCACCTCTCTTTTTTTCTTCACTTGCAACCCCATAAAATATTTTATTCCCGTTTTACTCCTGCAGGCACCAGTTATACATCTCCATTTTCATCTTCTTCTCCAATTCCCTTTTCACACCCACACTACTGGATCTAGTAGTAGAAACCACACAAGTCACACAGGTCATATGCATATCGCTCTAGTGTCTCAAACTAAAGTAGAAGAAATCTCACCCTTTGAGTTTTCACAATCTTCTCATGTAGAAATTAATTTTAGTGGTGTTGGTTTTGTGAAATCAATTGATGAGGCCATTGAACATCTTAGCTTTACTAGGTGATAAAATTGCTGTCATGCTCGTCCCCAAAATCCAACAAATGAGAATTTAGACAAATTTGAGTCCGTGGTGTTCTCGTGGAATGGTGAAGAAAGAAAAAAGTTTGGCGAACATGCTTGGATTTTTGATTCAGAAACTTGGAATCATATTACTGGCAAATCTGAATTGTTACCAAATATCTAGAGTTATAGTGATCCCCAATATATTCAAATTACTAATGGGAGTTGCATAAGTGCAAGTTTAGGCCTCAGGGACTAGTGATTTGTATGTCTCCTGAAAGCTGATTTGTAGATCTATCAAAGGTTGAGGCGTTAATTTTAGGATATGTTGAAATGTAATGTTTTTTATTATCATGTATGGGATCCCTTTTTTAGAGTTAGGGTTAGGATTAGGATCGGGCCTTGACTCTTTGTATTATGCCTATTATTTTCTTATATAAACAGTGGTAACACAATAACAGTGACAAAATTTCATTGTTTCATTTTTCTAAAATCTCTTCAAGTTGGTATCAGAGCCAGAACATCTTCTTTAGTTCATCTTCACTGTTTGTCATAGTGGTTGTTGTTGTCTGCTGCTTGTCTGTTGTCTTTCGCCACCATCCGCCGTGCTGTCCGTCGTCGTCGTCGTCGGCGTGTCTACTATGGCAAAGTCAGGGTTAGGTGCGCCTCGAGGAGCGCAACCCATCCCCACAAGTCATGCCCCTGGAAACCTCTACACGCGCCGCCACTCTCCGACGACCTTCAAGCGCGTGTTCACCACGTGCCGGAATCGCGCCCTGCCATCGTCGTTCGTCTCGCCGAAGCCTCCTAGGCTTATTTATGCTCTTGTTTCTGTGTTTTAGTGGCCATAGCTTGAACCTAGGGTTTCTTCTCAAGAGTTAAGTTTTTTTTTAAATGGCTTCTATGGGTGGAATGTCTCCCTCTCTATCAACTACTCCTATTATTACCTCTGCAAAACTAAACTGGAAAAATTACTCCTCTTGGTCAGCTTCGGTGGAGTTGTGATTTCTTGGTCAAGGCTATCATGATCATCTTGAAAAAGAGGTCTCTACTATTTCAGAGGAAGAGAAACCTAAGTGACAGAAATTGGATTTTCAGTTGTGTTGTTTTATGGCAATCGGTTGAGCAAGTGGGTCTTAGACATTTTCAGACCTTACAAGACATGCTTCTCTTTTTGGAAAAGGGCACATGACATTTTTGCCAATGACATTCAATGCCTCTTTGATTAGGGGTGTCAAAACGGGCCAGCCCGGCCCGTTTTGGCCCGGCCCGTTTTTGGCCCGTTTTAAATGGGCCGGGCCGGGCTGGCCCGACAAGGCAAAACGGGTTGTTTTTTTGGGCCCGGCCCGTGGGGTGGCGGGCCGGCGGGCTGGCCCGCCATCCTTTTCCTGATATGTTCATTTTGTGGCCCAAAATCAGATTTTAAATCTTTTCATTTCAAATTTAGTTGACTACATTAATTTGTATATAAATGTAATAGTACTACATATGCATTAATACAATAATAACCTGCGCAGTGACTATAATAATAGTCAGGGTGGTTTGTTATGTAACACAACCAAAGATACAAGTTACAACAGTGAAAAGTCAACACAAAAGGAAACATTTGAAATTGTGAATTGTCAAGTGAGAGTGTGTGTGTGTGCAGAACCCAATGCCTTTACCGTTTTATCTTTGCATTTCAAACACCAACATGAAAATAAAAATTAAAAATACCCAAAGAAAATAAAATATTAATTTACTTATTCCGCCTGTTTTTGTCTTACGGCCCGCGGGCTGGCCCGTTTTGGCCCGCGGGCTGGCCCGACGGGCCAGCGGGCTTGACGGGCCGGGCTGTCATGGGCTGACGGGCTGAAATTCGTGGCCCGGCCCATACTTTTTCAGTCGGGCTGGCGGGCCGGCCCATCGGGCCAGGCCCATTTTGCCATCCCTATGGAGAACACCGACGCCCCATGTAGTTGATCCATCAAATCATCTATTCTTGGCAAAGGATACTTATTTTTGATAGTCAGCTTGTTCAGCTGCCTATAGTCCACACACAACCTTGAGCTGCCATCCTTCTTTTTTACCAACAAGACAGGCGCTCCCCACGGCGAAGCACTCAGTCGTATAAACTGTTTCTCTAGCAGTCCTTCTATCTGTTTCTTTAACTCCACCAACTACGCTGGGGCCATGCAGTAAGGAGCTATCGACACGGGGCCAGCTCCTGGTACCAAGTCTATGGAGAACTCAACTTCTCTCCTCGGAGGCAGACCTGGTACCTCTTCGGGGAACACATCCTCAAATTCCCTGACCACAGGTATCGCGGTGATCCTCTCTTCCTTCTCAACCTCTATCCTGGCAAAGACCATAAAGCACTGTGCGCCACCCTAGATTTCCTTCATAACCCCATGAGAAGACAACAACTCAGGCTCCTCTGAGTTGGAGAACAACAGCTTCTTCTCCCGACAGTTTATGAGAACATGATTGGCAGAGAGCCAATCCATTCCCAAGATCACATCAAGTCCTTGCAGAGGGAGGCATATGAGATTGACTATGTATACGCGCCCCTCTACCTCAACTGGACATCTAGCACACACAGAGGAAGTCCTAACCAACCCAGACGCCGGGGTAGATACCACGAGGTCAAACGGTAGCTCACACACCGGCAGACCCAACTTTCGCATACAAGACTCTGACACAAATGAGTGTGTCGCTCCAGAATCAAAAAGCACGCAACAAGACTTGCCAGATATCACACAACAACCAATCACAAGGTTACCTGAACCTGTTGCCTCTGACCCGGTCATCGCAAAAACCCTACCTGTAGCCTGAGGCCTGCCGCCTCCCTTCCTCTGCTGAGACTGCCCCGAAGTCTGGCTCGGAGTCTGTGGTGAGGGTCGTGCCACTGTCCTCCTCAGAGTAGGACAATCTCTACCAAAGTGGCCCTCCCTGCCACAATGGTTGCACATGCGAAAACCTGATAGCTGCGGGCAGAAATTCTTCCCATGCGGCCCCCCGCAATGATGACACTAGATCCTGCTGGGCGGGGAAGAAAAACTTCTAGACCCCTGTGGCTGTGGGTGAGGTCTAGCATATGGCTTCCTCTTCTCTTCAACTCGTGGCCTGGACCCAGATGGTCCGCTAACTTTCTGTTGTGGTTGTTGTTGGGCTTCCACCTCTACCTTCATACGCTCCATGACCCTGGCCTTTTCCACCAAGGCCGCAAAGTCCTTGATGGACAGCGGGGCCACCATCAACCGAAGGTCTCCTCTGAGACCATTTTCAAACTTCCTGCAGCACCACTCCTCATCGAGCGGCATGGTGTAGAAACGCCCCAGATGCTTGAACCTCTCGGCTTACTCTACTACTGATTTGTTCCCCTGCGTCAGCTGGAGGAACTCCACCTCCTTAGCGTACCTCACGCTATCAGGGAAAAACTCTGAAAGAAACCTCCTCTTGAAGGCCTCCCAGGTGACATCCTCATGCTTCTCTTCCATCACCAGTCTCATGCTGGCCCACCAATGCTCAGCCTCTCCTATGAGCATGTAGACAGTGAAAGCAAGCCTGCTCTCATCGGGGCACCTTTTGGCATCAAAGATGCGCTCCATATCCTTCATCCACTGGTCCACCTGGTCGGGACTCGTCTTGCCATCAAACTTGGCGGGGTGGTGCTTCAAGAAGTCCTCCAAACTCCATTCAGGGGGTGGAGGTTGGGGATGAGGACCATGCATCTGAGCACCAACAGCATTCTCCCCTAACTGACGGAGAGCATCCACATGCTGCCTCTAAGCGTCCTCAGCAGCCTGCCTAGCAGCTTCCATCTGCTGCATCATGAAGTTCTGCTGCTCAAGAGAGGCTTCCTGGCGTTGCATCGCCGTCTCGTGCTGTTGCATCATAGCATTACTTTGCTGAGTCAGAGCCGCAGCCATTGCCTCGATCGCCCTAGCCAGATCTTGCCCATCGCCCTGAGGGGGTGGAGGAGGAGCGATACGCGGGGGTGCCATAACACTGGACACACAACAAGAACCATCAGAACTCGGTTAGATTGGAAACTCATCTAAACACGACAAGAAAGACACAACGAAAGCTAAACAACCACATAGCCCACAGACACTTAGGAAGGAAGGCTCTGATACCATAAAATGTGACAACCCATTCTCAATAGATTAAATTATTAAATAAAACATCACAAAATTATAGTAACGAAAAGCACTGAGAGGAACATAAACGTAGAAAAGGCAACTGTTACAGTCATCCAGAAGTATATTGTGAAAACAAATTTAGGCATACCACCATGCCATAAACAACCTAAGAGAAAGTTAACAGTTTTACAAAAGGCGATGCTCCTCTAGAGCATGAGATTACAAAAAGGCACTTAGGGCCATAGACTGATCCTGAGAATCACACAGACAGATCCCCTAAGCTGCACCACTGCTACCACCGGGCCTACTCCCAGAATTTCCTCCATCTGCTCCCACCAAGGGTGATCATCGCAAAAGAGAAAACACAACAGGAACACAAACAGAAAATGCAAGGGTAAGCTAGTATAATTTAATCTTATCATGATACCAAGGACAAGTACTTAAATATTCCTTAACATGCAACACAACAGGCACAGAACATCAAGTTATAGCAAACAAGCAGGACACTATGACTCAATTATCCGGATAAATATACTAAGATCGGATTCACTGGACGCTTGCACTTGTGGTGGCCTCTACTGCTCTGCAGAGCCATTGCCAATGGGTTTCACCCTACCACGCACAAGGTTAGCCTTTAAACGTCTAGGGCCATTATCCTGCCATAGACTAGGGCCTCCCGCTACTCTCACCACTTGGGTCAGTTTGCTCTACTTGAGACTCACTGACTCTTTAGAGTTTCGGGATGCGGTCCTTACTTGAATCCTTATCTTAATATATACACTACACGCCACCATGAAGTCTCCCCACGAGACTTATGGAATTACGCCTAACTCACAATCAGAATCATGTTTCTCATACAATTCCCACCTCTTTTTGGTCATTCATCCAATTTTCATGTTAAAACATCACGAAGCCACAAACCCATGATCAATCTCATACCAAGCATGCCAATTTCGTTCATAAAATCCAAACACCCAAGCATATTCACGTACATCATATTTAGGAGGAATAATCTAAACAATACATGCAACAAATCATCCAAACAGTCAAGAAAACATAGCACACATTCGCAAACTCGCTCAGGCGAGAAGCTGGCCTTACTGAAATAGCGGATTCTCGCCCAGGCGAGAAGCACGACAGTGGAGGCTTCACGAATTCTCGCTCAGGCAAGACCTTCTCGCCTGAGCGAGACTATGCGTCGCTCAAAACGAAAACTGGGCCGCCTAGGCGAGTGCTCGTGGCAGAACCAGGATGATCATTCTGATACTCTCGCCTAGGCGAGACGAGCTCGCTTGGGCGAGAATAACAGATCTCACCACTGTCAGCCCACATGCAGTGGCGGAAACAACTCAGCTCAACGCCCAAATACACATGCAACTCCATTTCATCCAATAAAACATACTATGCACGCATATAAACATAAAATCGACCAAAAACAGCCAAAAGTAACTTAGGACCGATGAGTCTAGCTTCCCTTACCTCTATATTGAGCACCAAAAGCAAACCGATCTGAACCAAGAGGTACTACAGCTCCAAGAACTCGAATAGTGAACTGTGAAAACCAGGACAATACGAGGTAATTACTTGGAACCCTACCCAACCAACACACTCAAACAGCAAAAAGAAGAGGGAATAGACCAAAGGACTCTGAAGTTCAACTTACCAGAAGGCACTAGATGGGTTTCGTTAGCTCGAAAGTGGATGAAGATCGTGCCCTAGCAGAGCTCCTAGCAGAAGACAAGAGAGGGGAGGAAACTGTTTTCTGAAAAAGGAGACAAGAGCATACTGAATGAACTAAAAGGGGTATGAGGGGTCCTACAGTTGGGCTGGCCTTGGGCCTACGAAAAGGCCAGGCCCAAAGAATTATAACTGTAAAAAGGGGTTTACATTGATTGCTCTCTTTATTTACTTTAGAAACCTTTGTGAACCTTTTTTTTAATAAATAGATGTTACTCATTAGGTTGTAGGCTTTCATCTACAATGTATATTTTGAAATAAAAATATATCAAACATAAATTCCAATGATGTATGAACAATTAGAACTCAAAATCATTGGATCATATAAATATATTAAGTTTGAATCATTTAGAGAAAAGAAACAAGTGAATTTATGCATTAAAATCCAAAAACAACCAATTCAATCAGTTAATTAAAATCCTCCCTGACTTCCACATCCTCCGCCTCCAACACATGTGATGGGTCAAAAACATACTTCCGTAGTTGTGAGACATGGAAGACTGGGTGTAGATTAGCCAACTGGGGTGGTAATGCAATCTCATAAGCCACGGACCCTATCCTCCTCACGATCTGATACGGACCCAAGAACCTAGGAGACAGCTTCCTTGAGCGGATAGCCCTCCCCACACTAGTGGTTCGGGTCACTCTCAAGAACAGATGCTCTCCAGCCTCAAACTCTAGGGGTCTTCTCCTCCGATCTGCATATGCCTTCTGCCGACTCTGAGATGCTTGCAACCTATCCCTCACTAACTGCACCTTCTTTGTAGTTTGTTGCAACAACTCAGGTCCCACCAAAATCGACTCACCATCCTGGTACCAACACAAGGGAGTCCTACATCTCCTCCCATACAAAGCCTCATAAGGCGCCATCCCTATACTCGCCTGGTAACTATTATTGTAGGTAAACTCCACTAGCGGTAGCACCTCATCCCAACTGCCAAGGTGGTCCAAGATACAGGTCCTCAACAAGTCTTCTAAAGACTGAATCACCCTCTCCGACTGGCCATCCGTCTGAGGATGATAAGCAGAACTCATCCTCAACCTGCTACCCATAGCCTCCTGTAGTGCCTGCCAGAACCTGGAAGTGAACCGGGGGTCTCTGTCAGACACTATGCTACTAGGCACTCCATGAAGTCTCACTATCTCACGGATGTAGAGCTGGGCCAACTTGGTCATAGACATTCTGAGATTCACTGCCAAAAAGTGAGCACTCTTGGTTAGCCGATCCACCACCACCCATATAGCATCATGCCCTCTCACAGTGCGAGGCAAGTGGGTAACAAAATTCATAGCTATGTTGTCCCACTTCCACACTAGAATATCCAAGGGCTGAAGCATTCCACCAGGTTTCTGATGCTCCACCATAGCCTTCTGACAAGTCAAGCAAGCGGATACAAACTGTGCGACCTCTTTCTTCATGCCTTGCCACTAAAAGTTCTCCTTGAGGTCTTGGTACATCTTAGTCATGCCAGGGTGCAGACTAAGGCGACTCTTGTGTCCCTCCTCAAGGATCAACGTCCTCAACTCAGCATCTTCTGGTACACAAACCCTGCCTCTGAATCTCAACACACCATCACTGCCCAAGGCAAACTCCTTAGCCTGATCTGATCCCAGTAGTTCTTTTACCTTCTGTAGACTAACATCCCTTGCTGGCCTCTCCCTGATTAAGCCCAGGAAGTCACTAGATATAACCAAGGTACTACACCTAATGAATTTCGGCTCCAACTCAAACTGTAGCTTCATGTCTCTGAAACTCTCAAGCAACTCTAACTCTTTCATCATCAAGTGTGCCACATGCACTGTCTTCCTACTCAATGCGTCTGCCACCACATTCGCTTTCCCTGGATGATAGAGAAGCTCGAAGTTGTAGTCCTTTAAAAACTCTATCCACCGCCTCTGCCTCATATTTTACTCTTTCTGATCAAAGAGGTACTTCAAACTCTTGTGGTCACTAAACACACGGAACTGCGCACCATACAGGTAGTGCCTCCAAATTTTTAAAGCAAAGACCACTACGGCTAACTCGAGATCATGAGTAGGATAGTTCTTCTCATGAACTTTCAGCTGTCTTGAAGCATAGGCCACCACCTTCCTCTCTTGCATCAAGACACACCCAAGACCCTGATGAGAGGCATCACAGTAAACCTCAAAGGGTTTACTCACATCCGAAATGACCAACACTGGAGCACTCGTCAGCCTCTGCTTAAGCTCCCTGAAGCTCTCCTCACACCTATCCGTCCATGCAAACGGTTGGTCCTTCCTGGTTAGCTGTGTCAAGGGTGCCACTATTTTGGAGAACCCTTCTATAAATCTCCTATAGTAGCCAGCCAAACCCACGAAGCTCCGAATCTCCGTCACTGATTTGGGACATTCCCACTGTATCACGGCCTCTACCTTAGCTGGATCCACAGCTATACCCTGAGCTGATATCACGTGCCCCAAGAACTGCACCTCCCTCAACCAGAAGTCGCACTTTGACAACTTGGCAAACAGTTGTTTCTCCCTCAAGATACCAAGCACTATCCTCAGATGCTCGGCATGTTCCTCATGCGTCCTGGAGTAGATGAGAATGTCGTCTATGAAGACCACGACAAACTTATCTAGAAACGGACGGAAGATCCGGTTCATGTAGTCCATGAACAAGGCGGGGGCATTAGTCACACCGAATGGCATGACAACATACTCGTAATGCCCGTATCTGGATCTGAAAGCAGTCTTCTCAACATCTCCTGCCTTCACCAAAATCTGATGATAACCCGACCGGAGATCAATCTTGGAGAACTAGGGGTGTCAAAACGGGCCAGCCCGGCCCGTTTTGGCCCGGCCCGTTTTTGGCCCGTTTTAAATGGGCCGGGCCGGGCTGGCCCGACAAGGCAAAACGGGTTGGTTTTTTGGGCCCGGCCCGTGGGGTGGCGGGCCGGCGGGCCGGCGGGCTGGCCCGCCATCCTTTTCCTGATATGTTCATTTTGTGGCCCAAAATCAGATTTTAAATCTTTTCATTTCAAATTTAGTTG
>Ga0214544_1013014_pt1 | contig 10415 bp, 8 predicted proteins | sample CNSS3metaG_FD_160074 | JGI IMG/M metagenome (GOLD analysis project Ga0214544, IMG submission 160074) | Root nodule microbial communities from cowpea collected in UCLA plant growth center, Los Angeles, California, USA - CNSS3 | ecosystem: Host-associated > Plants > Roots > Nodule | place: USA...
AATTAGGCCAAATAATGTGAAATTAGTCCAAATTCGGAACAGTGGCCCAATAAAGCCCAACAGATGAAAAACACTCTAAAGATGAACAATTAAGCACTAATCAACTGTCTAATGGGTACACAAAGGCTAGTCGAATGGAAGAAAATAATGACTCATCAAAATCAACCACACTTACCCTTTTGCACTCTTGGGCAAAATTAAAGAGTAAAGCAAAGCAAGGACATCACAAACATAACAAGAGAGACAAAAAGACACAAGACAAACAGACACATGACAAACAGTCTCGACATAGACAAATGGAAACACATCTAACACAGAAGGATTCAAAGCTGCAAGGTATCCATGAACATCATCCAAGCAATTGAAAACATGTCAAATACTCTGTTCAGCTCAATGAGAGAATTGAAAGCAACATAACGTCACGAAATATGCATTGTATCACTCAAATCTCTAGGCTACTGTTTACTCTCAAAGCACCCCTGAAAAACAAACATCAAACAGACTTGGCAAGCCTCTAGAACCAACAACCAAACCAGAAACACATGCAGGTCAAGATCAGAAGGACAAGGTGTGGAACATATGGATAAGTAGCTAACCAAGCAAGGAAATAGAGGAACAATGGGGAATAAGTCTCAATCAATCATGAAAGTAATCCCAAACACCAACACTTCCAACTTCGGTTCTCACACAATGCTCAAATCCAAACTCCTTTTTATTTCTTTTCTTTATTCTCTTTTCTTTTCTTTTTGTTTTCTCTCTTTTTTTTCTTTTTCTATACAAAGAACATGCAGAGAAACAACAATTTTGAAATTCCACTTTGGTGTACAAATGAGCAATTCCAAGAACCAACAACAAGTGCGCGCACAACCACACTTGTTGTGCGCTACCACACTTAATTGAGCACCCATTCTCAAAACAATTCCAAAGCTCCAAAATTTCCTAAGGTAGGAATAATCATGGTTTTTCAGGCTAAGGGCTTGTAATGAGCTGTAGAACAATGAAAGGGTATGTAAGCTCAAAAAGGGGTATCAACGGAAACAGTTCAAGGTAGGCTCATCTGGCTATAGGCTCATAGAACAAAATTGCCTAAATCATATCCCAACATGCATGTGAATCAGAAAAGCATTCAGAAATAGTCAAGCTAAGGCCACTATGCAAGCATTCAAGAGGCATATATCACACAATCAAAGAACAGAGAGTGGCTCAAATTCTCACATAGGGTAAAATAATTCGAAAAGCAACTTGACATGCAAAGAGAAAGCAAGGATATCAGTCCACAGAGTAACCAACAACTCATCCTCCAAGAGTGAAGTGAGTGTTACAAACAGAAAGCAAAAACATAACACTAACTAACACAAATTAACAAAAATGAAACAAACAAACGGAAACAACAACAAACAGACAAACCTAGACAAGTGCAATAAAAGTAAAGAAGAAGGGGAAAGAAAACTCCTTGAATCATGGTGAAACAACAGTGGGGTCAAGCAGGGAAGGTTCCTCCACAATAGTATCCACCAAGGCAGGATTGCTGAGGAATGGCTTCAGACGATGCCCATTCACTTTGAAGCTCTTATCGGTGGACTGGCTTTTGATTTCAACTGCACCATAAGGATAAACATTAGTAACAACAAAAGGACCAATCCACTTTGATCGCAACTTACCCCCCATGAGTCCAAGTCTGGAGTTATACAGTAAAACTTGCTGACCAACAACAAACTCCTTTCTAGCTATGGAGCTATCATGGAATCTCTTGATCTTCTCCTTGTAGAACATAGAGTTCTGATATGCCTCCAAACGGATCTCGTCTAACTCGTTCAACTGCAGCTTCCTTTCCTCCCCAACATGATCAAGAGAGAAGTTGCATGACTTGACAGCCCAGTAGGCTCTGTGCTCTATCTCCACTGGAAGGTGGCATGGTTTACCAAAGACAACCCGATAAGGAGACATCCCTATAGGTGCCTTGTAAGCAGTCCTGTGAGCCCATAGAGCGTCCTCAAGTCTATTGCTCCAATCCTTCCTGTTGGGCTGCACAATCTTCTCCAAGATCCTCTTGATTTCTTTGTTTGAGATCTCGGCTTGCCCATTAGTTTGGGGGTGATATGGTGTAGAAAGTTTGTGCACGACCTCATACTTTTGAAGCAAAACCCCCATGGATCTATTGCAAAAATGGGTGCCCTGGTCACTAACAATAGCTCGAGGAACTCCAAACCTGCAAAATATGTGAGACCTAACAAAGTCCACAACAACTCGAACATCATTAGTTCTAGTGGCTTTGGCTTCCACCCATTTTGAAACATAATCAACAGCAAGCAAGATGTAAGTGAAACCAAAAGAGACAGGGAAAAGGCCCATGAAATCTATACCCCAGACATCAAACACCTCACAAAATAGCATAGGTTGTTGAGTGATGAAGGATTATCTTGTCCTCTTTTAAGATTGTTGAATATGGTGTGAGTTGATTAAGAAAGCTAAGTGAAATCCCCACTGGACATTAAGATATCAAGTTATCTAGATGTGAAGGTTCCTTTCACAAAGCTCAAGAGAAGAAGATGATGGATTGGTTCAAAACAAAAAGGAAATGGAAAGCACATAAACCATAGAAAACCAAGAACAATTAAAGGAAGAAGAAAACACAAAATGGAAAGGAAAGAAATGGTAAAAATGTGAGAAGCATGCCACTACAAGGCTAGGCTAGAAGCCATGGCAACCTTGAAGATGAGTGGATGTGTATCGCCACTTGCTATGCAAGATAAGGCTTAAAAGTATTCACTCCCAAGGGAGGAAACTCTCACAAATGGTTGAGACACAAGAGTGTTTTTACTTCAAAATGTTCAACCCTTTTACATCTCTAGGAGCACCCCTTATATAGAAGAGTTTAGGGGCCTCTAAGCAAATAAAAGATACCTAAGGATGTCTCTACAAAAACCTAATCCTAGCTTCTAGAAACTAGGTCAAATAAGGTTACAAAAAATGAGAGACAAAAAAGATAACTATGGTGTGTGTAAGGCTAATTTCGTTCTAGCACAAAAGGAGACAAAGAATGTGTCTCATATGTCTCCAAAAAGTGGTCAAAGTGTGCTAAAAACAAAGGAGACCAAAGGTACATAGGTACACTTGCTTCATGCCTTTTACTTTACTCTTTCCTCCACATCATTTATGCTCCCCAATCACCATGTGCCACTTAGCATTGCTTTCTTACTCCTAATTAACCTACAAAGCAAATAAACATAGATTAGCATGTTGGCTTAAGTCAAGTCAACTATAGTCAACAAGTCAAACCTAGTCAAAGGTCAACAAGTCAACTAAAGTTGATTCAACTAAGTCAACTTTGGGAATCAAAAATAACAAACACAAATGAAAGGGATGAAGGATTAGTGAACTTCCTTTCTAAACATGCTTAGTCTTATTAAGCATGTGCCTCCATCCTTGGTTGGGGTCAATCCTTCATCATTGAGGCATTTGTTGTCTCCAAGAAATGGCTCCTCCTGCTCGTTGGCATTCCTCACATGTGCTACAAATCCTCCATGCATCTTTGAAGATGGTGGGCCAATAAAATCCGCAATCTAGCACCTTACGAGTTGTCCTTTGTGTGCCAAGGTGACCACCAGGTGCAGATGAATGACAAAATTTGAGGACCGAGTCAATCTCATTGTCCGGATAAGGCTTAGACATAAATTTTGATTCAACCATCCAAATGAGTGCAAATTGATGCAGAAAACCTAAATTGGTGCAAGAATCGAAAATGAGCAAGGAAAGAAAGGGGCAACAACGAAAACAGCAACAAAAAAATGAGAATACTTCAATATAAATGTTACCCAAATGGTAGAAAACGTTAATACAACTTCAATGTGCTGTCCAAGGCTCATAAAACGTGAAAAACTAATCGAAAACGTGAAAAATTCGCTTGTGCCACCATGAGTCACCTTCCAAAGCTCAGTAACAACAAAAATGGAGGTTTGAGAGAGTGTGGAAGAAGAAGGAGCAGCTGGTATCTCCCATGCAGACCTAATTTCGTGGTCATATCACCCTTGCCACTCAGAATTACGAAACTGCCAATATGAGCTGCAGAATTACAAAAATGCCACTCTGGGCCTCAAATGTTGACCCATTGACTTTGCTGACGTGGAAATGACATGGAAATGATGTGGCGACCCTCTTCAACTGAATATTGACATCCAAGCTCCAAAATTGCTTCACCCAAATACCTAAATATAATTAAAAACAAAAATTAGGCCAAATAATGTGAAATTAGTCCAAATTCGGAACAGTGGCCCAATAAAGCCCAACAGATGAAAAACACTCTAAAGATGAACAATTAAGCACTAATCAACTGTCTAATGGGTACACAAAGGCTAGTGGAATGGAAGAAAATAATGACTCATCAAGGATGATTATAAAGAGTAGAAGAAGGAGAAGTAGGAAATTGGTGAGACTTTCCCATACAACATGCTGCACAAAAATCCACTGATGTTTTATTGATGAGGGAGACATTACAAGCTTTAAGAACATGATTTAAGACAGTAAGAGATGGATGGCCAAGCTTATTGTGCCATTTGGAATATAAACTAAGTTTTTGATTGGTGATAGTTGAGGAAGCAGAACTGGAAGAATTAGACAAGAAGACTTAGGACATGAAGACATAGAACTAGAAGACGTAGTAGACAGGGCAACAGAGGAGAGACATGTTGGTGACACAGGCACAGTAGAGGGGAGCAAAGGTAGCGAAATTTGATATAATCCATCTGAACCAAGACACCATTTTAATAAAATCGAATCATCAACCTGAGATTTAACAAAACAAACAAAAGGATGAAACTCAAAATAAACACAAGTATCATGAGCAAACCTACTAACACTAAAAAGATTTTTGTTGAGAGAGGGAACATGTAATAAGTTTGTAAGACATAGAGTAACAGAAGGATTTGTATTGGATTGAAAGGAAGCAGAATCAGACAACTGAACAGGCAAACCTTGTCCATTTCCTAAGAAGACATTTGTAACATCTCAGTAGCATATTACTTAAAATAATAAGAATTAAACAATTTTGAAAGGAAAACCTCATTTATTATCAACCCATTTCCCAACAACGCGGGAAATTTTAAAACCTTTAAATTTAATATCCACTATAAATAAACAAAATACTCATAATTCTCTATCACAATTTGGAAGTCCAAAACAGTAATCAAATTATATGAAAATTAAATAAAAGTATTTATAAAATTCCCTCGTACTCTGCTCCCACTCTGCCACTAAGCATCTCCTGGCTTACATGAAACATTATCTACTATCGGATAACAAGTTACCTGATCATTGCCACACACAAACATATAAGGTGAGCTATGCACATAGATATAAATAAATATGAAATACACCCACCCAATAAGTCATAAAATATTTATTATTCCACAAAACACCCACTTTCTCACACTCATAATCATTATAAGTTCATGCATGTACTCTAACTCATGGGACTTCCTGTGCTTCCACGACCCTCCTCGCTCGTGGTCCAACCTACAAGATAACCGCGCTCGTAGTCCTGCTTCATGGACTCCCTCGCCCGTCATCCAACTATGAACACAGACTCACATACTCGCATTTCCGACTATGAACTCCCTCGCTCATAGCATTCACAAGTTGAGCATGAGATGAACTCCCTCGCTCACTCATCTCAACAAGAGTACCTCCGGTGAACTAAACCGTTAACGTTTCGCATGCGGTCCACCCATCACGAACTTCCAGCTCACGACTCAAGCCAAACACATCCCAAATCCTATGGACCTAGTCCTTCAAGCCTAAACACCACAATACATGCATATAATTCCCATAATTTAGGAAACATCAAACAACTAGCTCAAACAGTGCATAGAAGCATGAATTCTCAGCATTCTCAATTAAGCCAGGGGTCTTCGCCCAAGCAAGTACATCTGTCTCGCTCAAGCTGGACTTCCTCGCCTGAGCGGGTGGAAAACAATGGCTCACCATGAGCTCTCGCTTAGGCGTGACCTTCTCGCCTGAGCGAGACCCTTGTTCGCTCAAACACACAACTCCTCACCTGGACGAGGATTCGAACGTAACACGCACAGGTCTCATCGCGACCTCGCTTAGGCGAGCCATTCTCGCCTTAGCGAGAGAACATGTCGCTCAACATAGCATAAGGTCGCTTAAGCGAGATGATCGAACCAAAGCAGGGACGAGTTTCTGCAACTTTCCATTAGGCGAGCATGACTCACTTGGGCAAAATTTGTAGAGTTTCTCCCCTGTTCAAACGTGAAAGACCACCAAGACCATACAAAAACACAATATAACTCATACTAAGCAAACATATAACCACCGACAACCTAAATGAACATGTTATAATCACATTTCAACCATCAATCTTAGAACTCGTCCATGAACCATCATTCTGAACCAAAACCCTTACCCCTTTCATCCCAAAAACATAAAAAAAACTTAGCACAATATCAAATAACCCCAACTACTCAATCACATCAAGTATATCACAAATTCTAGAGCATACAAGAATCAATTTGAGAGGAGAAATGCAGAATCACAAAGCATAATTTATACACACACAAAAACAACTTCCCCTAACTTGGAATTGTTGATTAAAATTCAGGGAAAATAATGTTCCTTTGTTCTCCAATGCTTTGCTTCAACCTTTCTCCCAATTCAGCCTTTGATGCAACCAAAACTCACCTCTCACTATATAATTTCATTCTCCTTACAAAACCAATTAACAGCATAGCAAAACCCTTCCTCTCCAAAAAAAATCACCTTTTATAAGTGTCTTTATGATGGATTTAAGTGCTAAAACGAAAATGGGCTTAATGGTGTGTTTAATTTCCATTCAAGGGTAATTACTTAGTGGTTTTTTAGCCCCTCTTTGTTGCCCCTTCTACTAAGTTTTCTCTACCCTTTCACATTCAAGCCAAAGCTGCTTCTTATAAAAAAAAATAAGGGTTAATTCATGCGTATCAAGGTTTGAACCCTCCTAATGTCAAATCAATTCAACCAACTCATCTTTGATGATAATTATTATAATCTCTTGATTATACTATCACTAAACATGTTCAAATATATTATCAAAATAATAATAAATCAAATAACACACAATTGACATACAACAATACAACATAAGACTTGAACCCAAGTCCTTTCACACAAATTAGTACTCTCAACCATTTGAGCTAGTACTTTTCCACGTCACACCATTTAACATTTAATGACATTAAAGTTCCCACCACCCGCATTTATTAATTAATTAATTATTTAATTAATTAATTTCCACGGGTCTTACATTCCCTCCACCTCAAAAGAATTTTCATCCTCGAAAATGAGACTTACCAGAAATCAAGTGAGGATAAGACCTCCTCATGAGATCCTCCATCTCCTACGTCATCTCTTGTGTCGTCTCATCCCAAAGTACCTTCACCGTCTTTATCTACTTGCCCCTCAGTTGCTTGACTTGAGCATCCAATATACGAACTGGTCCGATCGGCATGATTAGATCCTCTCGCACTTGCACCTCATTTGCTTCTAGCACATGATCCGGACTTGTAATGTATTTCCTCAACTACGAAACATGAAATACATTATGCAAATTGGCCAGGTGAGGTGGTAAAGCAATCTCATATGCCGTTGTTCCAATCCTCCGTGTAATCTGATAAGGTCCTTAAAGCTCGGAGTTAACTTCCTGGATTTAAGAACTCTTCCAAAACCCGTGGTTGGAGTAACCCGGAGGAATACATGGTCTCCTTCATCAAACTCCAATGGTCATCTTCTTTTATCAACATAAGACTTCTGCCTACTTTGAGTGGCTCGCATCCGATCCTGGATTAATTTGACTTTACTAATCGTTTGTTGCAGACACTCAGGCCTAGGCACGCACATTCTACCTTTAAAGCGTAGTATATCGTCTGCTCCCATCTGATAGTCTTTCCCCTTACTTATACCCAACCATCCTACAAACTATTGTAATGCCATATCTTGTCCTTAAGCCACACAAATTTCATTCAAAAACTCATTGGTGACTTTCAACAGGCTGCATTGCATGAGGTCTTGCCCAAACAGCATTCCCAGATTCATATCGCGGAGTTTTTCAATCAACTCCAACTCCTTTATCATCATGCAAGACATGTGCATCTTCTTTGGACTTAAAGCGTCGGCTACAACATTTGCCTTACCCAGGCGATAGAGCAATTCAAAGTCGTAGTCCTTCAGTTACTCCATCCACCTACGTTGTCTCATATTTAGCTCTTTCTGATCAAACAAGTATTTCAGGTTTTTATGGTCACTGAATACTTGAAACTGGGAGCCGTACAAATAATGCCTCCACGACTTAAGAGCGAACAAAATAGCTGCTAATTCCAAGTCATGAGTCGGGGAATTTTTCTCATGCACCTTTAATTGACGAGAAATATATGCTATCGGTCTCCTTTCTTACATCAAAACACACCCCAACCCTTTATATGAAGCATCACAGTACATTTCAAACTTCTTATTAGTATCTAGAATCACAAGTACTGGAGCAGTAGTTAAACACCTCTTCATATCCTTAAAACACTCTTCACACTCATCAATCCAAGAGAACGGCTAATCTTTTTGTGTGAGATGCGTTAATGGACTCACCTTCTTGGAAAATCCTTCCACAAACCTTCTATAGTAACCTGCCAAACCCAAGAAACTTCTCACTTCCGTTACGGTCTTAGGTCGCTCCCACTTAAGCACCGTTTCAATCTTAGTTGGGTCCACCGTAATACCCTTGGCTGGGATAACATGTCCAAGGAATTGCACCCCTTCCAGCAAAAATTTGCACTTGGACAAATTCCCATACAGTTGGTGTTCTCTGAGTACCTCTAATACCACCCTCAGGTGATCAACATGTTCTTTCCGAGTCCTCGAGTAGATAAGAATGTCATCAATGAAGACAACAATAAACTTATCCAACCATGGTTGGAAAATCCTATTCATGTAATCCATTAATACGGCTGGTGCATTCGTCACTCCAAATGGCATAACCATATCTTCATAGTGGCCATATCTTGACCTGAAAGCTGTCTTTTGCACGTCCTCTGGCCGAACCAGGATCTGGTGATATCCAAACCTCAAGTCGATTTTTGAGAACACCTTTGCGCCCTTCAACTGATCTAGCCAGTCGTCGATCCTTGGCAGTGGATATTTGTTCTTAATTGTTAGTTTATTCAGCTGCCTATAATCAACACAAAGTCGCGAACTGATAACGTTGCTTTCTACCTTTCATTGATGTTAAGTTTCGTGAATAAAATCAACTCCTACATAACTTTTATCTTGTTTAATCCACTAGTTTATGTTGTTTTTGCATTGTTTCGTATTTTAGTTGTTTTATACTTTTTTTACTTATAATATCTATTATGAGTGTGTGAAATAAAACAATAGGAAACAATTCTAGTGGAAGAAAACAAGCTAAAGCTCAAGGAAGCATGATCGGACATGAAAGATTGACTTTTACACAAATAATCATGTCGAGGGGCACCGAGATCAAGTCCAGCACTGCAAACATGGAGAAAAGACTCACCTATATGTATATACTGCCTTGGACCACCCTTGGAAGGCCAAAAAATGACCATTGGGCGCCAAGGTCACTCTTGGGCGAGCTGGTAGCTCGTTGGGCGAAAATGACAGACCAGAACTACAGTATTTGCGTCGTTTGGGCGAATATATGGCATGCCCAGCGAGTGACATGTTTGGGAACATCGATTTTAGGCCTCGTTGGGCGAGAATAAAGTTGTTGGGCAAGAGTATTGACCCCAATACGCGAATATGGTTATTTAATCATGTTTCTACGAGAGTATTAGAGGGATTCCTCATTTTTCACGAATAGAAACACCTTGGGTGCTTGGGAGAGACTCTTGGAGGCTATTAGGGGTGTTGGGAAACTATCCCTTCTCCTTCTTGGGTCTCATTCTTCATCCATGGAGGTTTTACCCCTTTTGGGTTGGAGAGGATGAAGGGCTACAAAATTTGAAGCGGATAAGCGAATGGGAGACGCAATTGGAGCATGGAGCAATATTCAAGAACCGAGAGAGATTGTTTCTACTTTATGGTTCTAATTTCTTCCCTATTCTTCAATTTTGTAAAACCCTAAGTTCTCCACCATGGAGAGCAAATTCTATTTGTTGAGATTAGATGTAAAACATTAAATTCTTGTGTAAAATTATGTTTTTAATTTATATGCTTTTCCAATTCATGTTAGTATTTTATTTCCATGCTTAATGATTGTTGTGGTTTAATCACCCATGGCTTGTTGTGGTTCTTGAGGTGCTGGGAAACATCTTTAGAATCTAGATTTGAAATTAAATACCTAATGGATGCTTGTATCTAGGAATAGAACTTGGTTCATTAGTAATCTTAGATTCTTGAAACTAATGCATGATTTC
>Ga0214544_1013016_pt1 | contig 10414 bp, 4 predicted proteins | sample CNSS3metaG_FD_160074 | JGI IMG/M metagenome (GOLD analysis project Ga0214544, IMG submission 160074) | Root nodule microbial communities from cowpea collected in UCLA plant growth center, Los Angeles, California, USA - CNSS3 | ecosystem: Host-associated > Plants > Roots > Nodule | place: USA...
GAAAGAAAAACAAACATATATATATATATATATATATATATATATATATATATATATATATATATATATATATATATATATATATATATATATATATGTGAATACCTGACATAGTAAGTTGACTTACTATGACATATATTTGTACACCTAACATAATAAGTTCAACTTAGTATGTTAGGTGTTGGTAGACCTGACATAGTAAGCATAACCAAATTAGGGTTCAAAAAAAGTTCCCAGAGTCTTTTCGCTTCAATTGCGGCCTCTAGAGTCTCCCACTCACTTTCCTTCCTTGGTTGCTCGATAAGTGCAACAAAGTATACGATGGAGGGATGAGTGTGTTCGGAGTGTCTAATGGTGGTGTGAGCAAAAGTAGCAGTAAGTTGGGGGTTTTGCGAGGCCTTGCGCAAACGGCACATTTGGAGGGGGCAGAGGAGGAACTATAGGCGATGAGAGCGGTGAACTTGTGCTTGTTAGCCTCAACGCAATGAAGAGACGATGCGAACTCAAATGCCAGGTATTTTGCAGTGGAGGAAGCAACTTCACAATGTTTCTCCTCCATAAAATTAAACATATTACTCAATTTATATTCCTCTACATTCTACAAAATCGATAATTAAACAAAGCCACAAACACACAATAAATATTAGACAAACAATTATCAATGAGTGAAAGTGAGATGGTAATATGTACAAACCTTGTATTGGTTTTGGTGATGTTGAGAAACGAAAACAATCGAGAGAGTGAAATGAAGTAGGCAAATAAAGGAATGTTGAGAAGAAGGTATGAGATAAGATGAGAGATTAGGTTCGAAGAGAGAAAAGTGATACAAATTTTGAGTTCGGAAAGAAAGTTTGAATTTGGAAAAGTGAGCACAAATAATTAAAAAACTTATTATGTAAGTTGGTTTAATAGTTGACATAGTAAGCAACACCGATACAAACAAGGGATTTGGCCGCGATTATTTTTGCTATTCTACTCCGGTTTCAGAACCGAGGCCAAAAAGGTCACATTTTTGCCTCGGTTGAAAACCGAGACATATTCAACAACTATTGCCTCGGTTCTGTAGGCAACCGAGACCTAATAAGCATTAAAAATAAAATAAAAAATTAGAACTAGACTTTCTGCCTCGGGTCTAGTCGGCAACCGAGGCAGAAAAGTGATTAAAATTTTAAAAAAATACGAATATAAAAAAGGAATACACATCATTAGTGATTTAGTTTCTTCAAAGAAATAATTTGGTTCATGCAACTTTGAGCTTTTACCTGTGACACTAAATGATTTGGACAAAGAAGATGTTAATATAGTTCGCTCTTGCATTCCAGGAAATGAGACAAGTGATATATGTTTTAGATTGTCATTCGTTATATGTTCATATACCTACATCAAGAATCCAACAAAACACAAAACATACATTACTCAAATACAATGCAAATGCTCTAGTCATATTATTACAATTGCTACAAGCATCCAAAATAATGAAAGGAAAACAAGCATCTCCTCAATGCTTATCCCTTTTTAATAAGCTTGGAAAAAAGAAATTTTGAACCACAAAAAAAAAGAAAAGACAAGAAAAACAAGGGACCACCATTACACACATAAAGGACAAAAAATAAATTAAAAAAATGTAGCAAAAAAACCACTAACCAATGGTGGTTCGTGCAGCATTGTGCGACCTCTATCCTCCCACAACACTAAAAGCAGTTGCAGCAGTGGAGACGTGATGCATAGTGGCGACAACGGCGGTGGACGCGCACAACAGCGGTGCCAACGGGAGCAACACGAAGAGGACGAAACAACAGCGCACAGAGGAGGGAACTAGTGGCTCGCGAAGAGAAATGTGAAAAAGATGATATATTTTCCAATTTTAAACCCTAGATAGAACCTCCCCCCTTCCGCTTTCTGCCTCGGGTACACATAGAACCGAAGCATAAACATGCACAAAAAAGATTTAAAAAAATTTAACTTTTTATTTAAATGACCATATCTGTCTCAGGTACACTTTAACCGAAGTTATAAGGACGTTATGCCTCAATTGGTCTTGAACCGAGACATATAAGTTTGTTTAAATTTCAAAAATGTCATCGCATTTTTATATGTCTTGTTATTAAAAGAACCAAAACATAATACTGAGTTAGAAAAACAAAATTACACTAGTATAACTTTCTATGATGGTTCTAAACTAATTTGACATAATAAATTTGATCTATATTTTACGACTTCACAACTTATTATGTCATTTAAAAACAAAAATGACATAATAAATTTGAATTTTATTATAAACATGTCATCGCACAACTTATTATATCAAGTAAGCATATAACTGACATAATAAATTTGATCTTTATTACGAATATGTGACCCCCACAATTTATTATGCAGATAAATTACACCTAACCAAGCATAATAAGTCATTGCTTTATATTTTTTAATCAATATATGTTTAAAAAGTTATATAGCTTTATGAGAGTGTCACAATATTTTTTCCATGTCTTTCAATTATTTTTTTTCTAAATGGACATTTTGAATCTTGATTTATCCATAAACTAACTGAGAGAATAATTGCTTAGAAAATTTGGACTTAGCAACACAGAATAAAATAACTCCGGGGACGTGATTGAAAGTTAAATCATGGAATCAAATCAGCCAACTACTTTGGTTTAGTTTTTCCTAGACTCAAACAAAAAAAAAAAGCAAAAGAAGTTCAATGAGCAATTCACTCAGCTTTTATTTAATTTGTAGTCTCACTTTACTTCAAATCCAAGATTGAATCTAAAATATCCCAATTTACGTTTCACTTTCACAGCCTTAAAAAGCTAAAGCTAAAGTAAAGTTCCAATTTCCCAATATCAAAATCTTGCTTGTTGGCTTAACATTTAAAAACAAAAACAACAAAAATATTATTTCATTTTTTCTATTTATTTTATCTTTAATAATTCTTTTTTTTTTTCATTATCATACAATTTTTTCGATTTCATTCTAATATTTCGAACATTTTCACTTCAGTCCAATTAAAAAAAAAAAACAATTAACATAATTATTTTCGTTAAATTAATGATGAGGACATCATTACAAGGGCATGCATGCATGATTCCTTATCATGTGTCATTTTTATTCCCAATCAATAAATAAACCTCGAGTGATTAAGTATCATTAGTCGTATTACAAACATGTCATTATCATTATAATAATGTAATCATGGTCAACTTGACTTGTTTTCTAAAAATATCATATAAAAAGAGAGAGGATAAGATTAAAAAGTCATTATAACAAAAACAACTATATCATTAAACCTTTACTTTAGTTGTATACATTAAAGTAAGTATAGAGTTTTTTCCAACCCTATGGTTATGTAAAGAGATGTTGACTATGCACATTGTTTTGTTGGAAAAATGAAGTTTGAGTTAAAGGCATGGGTTAGACCTAGTTTTTGTAGAATTGTTACACTGATTGAGGTGAATCTAATAGTGTAGACATGATGATTAGAGGTGGGGGTGGTTCCTTAGAAAAAGGAAAAGCATAATGTGGCAATGAAGTAGGGTTTTGGGTAATGTTAGAATGAGCATAGGTTAGTGATGATTGGTTTAGGTTAGTTGGTCGTGCTTGAAACACTCCAACACATCACATGTGGCTTCCTTAATTTTGTGGTGTGGGGTTGTTTTGGTAGCTATGCCTCAACCCTCTTTGTCCCAAAATATCATTATCACTTTCAATTCTTACCCACATAACTCCATGCAATTCTGCCTCTCTCTTCATGCACATACATTCCAATAATTCAAATGTACACTTATCATCATTTCATTTTCCCAACATTGCTCATCTTCTTAGTAACAGACAGCTGGACTCATTTTTATCAAGTATTTATCCATCCTTAGAAAATAAATAAATAAATAAAATTGTGTTACAAATTTTAGCGTGAGTTTTGTTGAATCTAAAAAATGATTAGAAATTTAAGCGTGAGTTTTGTTGAATTTTATGAGAGTATTACTGGAGAAATACAACAACAATGAAACATAAGTCCAATTAACACATAAAAAATCTTAAGGAGATGAGTTTACGGAGTCTTTATCATTATATGATCCTCAAATTTTTCATTTCTATTTAATATGAGACTTAGACTTGTACTTGAATTTTTAATACAAGTCTAATATTTCACCTTGAATAGAGATAAAAAAAAAGTTAACAAATATATAAAAAATACAACTCACGAATTATTGATTTATATTAGAGATGATACTAATTTGGTTCGATTTAATTCCATATTGTTTAATCTATCTGATTTTTTTAAAAGAATCCAAAAAAATACTAAACATCACTATTGTAACCAACTTTTTTAAATTAGAAAAAGTAAAATATTTCGTTTTGGTATATGTTATTTAAGAAATGGACGAAGGACTCAAATGGGTTGTGAGCAGTACAATCCATTGAACATATTCCTGTAAACATACTTTCTACTGAAAAATGTATATTTTGAGACTGAAATGATTGAAAATAGATATAAAAAACATATTTCGCTCTCCAAAAATAGATTTAGGAAGAAAACATATTTTATTCATCCACTTTATATGTTTTGATGCAAGCCAAATAAATGTGATATTGTCTTTTAATCAGTAAGTATTTTATTTAAGTTTGTTCTCAAATACTTGAGAATAGATAGACCTTAAAAACTTTAATATTAATGAGTTATAAATTTATAAATAAGTTTATATTGAGATCAAAAAATTATTTTTAATTTAAATCCTTATAATAATAAATGAATAGTTTTTTTATTAAATATATTTTTTGTCTCACTTATTTCCAATTTGTATGAAACTTTTTATTTTCACGGGTGGAAACACAGATTTTGACTTATACTAATTGTATTTTTAAATAGTTATATTAATATTTGTAAATTGATTAAATTGATAAATAAAGTAAATTTTTATTCGTTAAATATATATATATATATATATATATATATATATATATATATTTTTATATATATGATAAAAGAAAAAAAATCAGTTTTATTTAATAAATTTCAAATTTGCGATTATTTTTAAAAATGTAGTTAACAACAATTATAGTATTATAAAAAGGTAAAATATAAATAAATTTCAAATTTTTCTTATTTTAAGTGAATTATAAATTTTATTATTTTAATAATTAGAAATGCTTTTTAAAATCTTCTAAATTTTAATTTTCTTTTAATTTTATCATTTAAGAAAACTATTTTATTTAAAATAATTGAATTCATTAAATAAAATGGATTTCTTACTTAAATTATTCCACCAAAACGCAATATGTGTTATTTGAATTCCTTCATTCACGTTGAAAAAGAAAAATCTCTACCTTCTCCCATCATTTTAAAGATGACTAAATTGTTTTTGTTCTCATTTTCATTTGTAGCATGATCTGCACTTTTGATAGTTCTTTTTGTTTTTCGTGATTTCAGATACATATTTTAAATCCCTACTATTTTAGTCCAAATATTAATTTTACATTGTTTCTATATTTCTTACATTTTATTTGATTAAATTATTCCTTAATTATATGCTAAATAAATTTTGGGTTTATTATTCAATCGATTCAAAACATAAAAAATAATTGTTTTCAAAATTGTTGGATTGAATAAAAAATTTAGACTTTTTAAAATATAAGTACTAATATATTAATTATACTATACGTTAAAAATCAAAGAAAGACAACATATATTTTACTCTCTAAATTTATTTATTTTAAAAGTAATTTTTAATTAAAATTCTTCCAACCCACATTAATAATATCCACGGGTGGGTGGCAATGGGGCAGATACGGTCTGTTTAAACTCGTCATATGTTGAAAATGCGGACTGAAAAGTTTGGTTTATCCTGTATAAGTTTTGGTCTACAAATTTATATGACGATCCGTTTTTTTTTTTAATTTCTTATAATAAAATTTTCAATATTCAACAAATTGGGAAACTTTAACAAATTCACAGAATTGAACAAAGACTTTGAGGAGTTGAACGATAAGTTGATAATTCAACATTTGACATGCATGATGTATTTTTCAAATTTTAGCACATTCAAATATACATAACACTTGTCTTTTACATTGATACAAAATTTGGAACATTCATGCATAAGTCCAAAAGAAAATAACCAATATAATTGCAATTTTTTTCTTTTTTTTATTTGGGTCATGTGGGTCAACCTACATGGGCTGTAGGTTATGCAGATCAGACTTTTGCATAGGTTCAATATCTCGGCTCACTCTACATTTTTTCAACATATCTTAGGCTAGAGATCAAACTTTTGCACGCTAGTGAACTCAATATATCGGCTAGTTCCGCACTTTTTTGGCGAGCCTGTAGGTAAGCCCACCGAGTTTAGTCCACATTGTCACCCCTAATCTCTAATGCTAGGAAATGTATATTGGATCTGATACGTCAATTCATATATCTGATACGTCAATTCATATATCAGATACGACACGTATCTGATATGTCGATACAATTATGATACAATTATTTTTAAAATAATAGAATACAGTATGTGATATATGTATATTGAAAAAATGTAAAATAATTCTTAAAATTATGATAAATATATGATTGTTATTTTGTGAATCCAAATTAAAATCGTATGTATTAAAGTTCCTAACATAAAACATATTGTTATCATAAAAGTACTATTATTTTATTGATTAGATACTTTATAAATACGTATCAGTAAAGTAGTATATTATAGTATCTGACATAAATACATCTCAAATATAAATATATATATCGAATTGAAAAATCATACATTTACAATTTTTGTGACAACATGCTAGATGCTCACATTTTGCATAATTTTTTTAGTAATAATAATAATAACAATAATATATTATTATTATTTTTATTATTATTAAGTTAGACATTGTTTGATTGAGAGGGATGTTGGAGTGATAAAACAAAATGAGTCCTTTGGACATTTATGGGATTAAGGGTCCATTGGAACGTGAATTAATTATTCTCTTCCAAGATATTTATATTATTCACACGAGTGAAAATCCAAGTAGAAAATAATAAAATTATTATTGTGATAATTATAAAAATAAATACTTTTTATTATTTTATTATAAATATATTTTATTCATTTTATACGTTATTATTTTAATTTAACAAATATCAAATTTAAATAAACAGTAAAATTTAAAAGATAAAATTAATAAAAAGAGAAGAAGAATCTTCTCTTTTAATGTTTTAGATTATAGTTATAAAAATAAATATAAATAGTTTTTATAATTTTATTTAAAATTGTTTTTATTTATTTTTAAGCATTTTTTATTATGGATAGTTATTTTAATTTTAACATAATTAAATTAAAAAATAATCAAATTTAAAAAATGGACAAATTTAAAAAATAATTATTTAAAATATAAAATATATACAAATATATACAAATAATATTATTTATTAATTAATGTTATATATATTTGGTCTTTGCATTTAAATTTTGTATTTATTTTGAATCTTATATATTTTTTATTTAATTGGAGTAAAAAATATATAAAAATCAAAATGAAAAAAAAAATAAATATAAAACCAAATTATTAATTTTAGTTTATATTTTAAATTAATTTTATCTTTGACATATAGTTTTCAAGATTTATAAGTTAATGTAAAAATGTTAATTTTTTTTTTTGAGAATTTATGGTGAAAATGTGTTTAGTGTGTATCGAAAGTGAAAGAATAAGAAAACAAGGTGGAGAAGGTGTAGGACGAATTGAAAGGCAATAGGCATAGGTGGGGAGGCATGTGTCCGAAGAATCTGACACGGAACTATCACTTTCCTCAATAACAGACTTTTTCATTATTATTCTCGATTCAACTCATATCTATTAGCTATAGCTATAGGATTTATTACTCAATTTTTCTTTTATATAATTGAAGTATTAAAAATATATTATATTAATATTTTAATTTTCTTTTAACATATTTTAAAATTAGATTATATATATATATATATATATATATATATATATATATATTTTAGTAAAAATTATAATTAGTCCTCTTTAAAATCTTGGTTTAAATTAGTTTTTTAACTTTAGAAAATTTTAATTGAGTTCTAACAATTTATTTAAAATTTTATTTAACGTTTTAAACACGTTTTATGAGAGTATTTGAATTGTTTATCTCATTTAACACATTTTTGTTTTAATATTAGTTAAGAATTTGTCTTGAAACACACTTAAAATGTCGAATAAATTTAACAAAATTTTGTTAAAAAGACTAAATTCAAACCTATATAAAATTAGAGAATTAAATTGATTTAAGGTTTGATAGATAAAATAATTCTAATTTTCACTAAAAATTAAGAAACTAAAAACATATTTAAACCTTTAAAATTACATTGAAAAAAGAGAATAATAAAGAATCCAAAATCCTTAGCTATAACTCAAAGGAAAAAAAAGGCTCATCTTTAGGTACTCCCACTGCCAACTCATTATACATCAATAATTTTATTTATTTTTTAACATCAAACTGTAATTATTACAACTCACTTTTATCACTAAGATTAAATTAATTAAATGTATAATTTAATATCTATAACTATCACAACTTGTCAATTTGATTCTTATTACATGAAAAACATTATTAAATTAACTTTTAGAATATTTTCAATGTAAGATACTTATTTCGGGTATCTTGTGATCTATTAAAATAATTTAATATGAGGCTACTCATATTGGAACAATGGATATGCATAAAATTTGTTTATGAGAGTTAAGGATAGCGATCCAGACTTTTATTTTTATTTTTAATTGTGTTTACTTTTCTTTTCAAATTAAAATAATTTATTTTCATAGATATTGTATCTTATATAAGCTACAAAGCCAAAATTTAAGATAAAAGAACCGTATGCTCATATGAGAATAAATATTAATATATTTTTTTAACCAAACATATTAAAAAAATACTAATGATAAAGTTGGTATGCATGTAAATGTTGCTAATACCAACTACTACTTTCTTATGTATCTAAACTTCTTTCAAGACAATATTCAATATAATATCACTTACTTTCACAATATTGGCATTTTGTCAATATATTTTCTAAAGATACTTATTAAAGAATAAATAGTTCAGTTAAGTGCAAAAAATATTAACATATCTCATTTTTAGTATAACAAAAAAAAACTAATTTTAGTACAAAGATGAATTTCTTTAGTTTTGTTTGAATTTCATTATCAGATAGATAGGGTAATAGAGTATGTGTTTTACATTTAATAATTGTCACGCATTTCTTAGAAGAAAAAATTAATTAGTATGAAAGGAATTACTAAAGCTTTAAATTTACAAAATAAATGGTAAAAGGACTCCCTACATAATTAATTACATATTAATAAATACATATGACAATTACTTAATTACCTCAACCATTAACTAAATTCAAACAAAATTCTGAAAAAACTAAAATTTGTAACTAAGATTATTCATTTTTGTATCATACTAAAAATGAAATATTGTGTAGTTGTTATACCCAAGAGACTACCTATTCCCTTCGTTAAAAACAATATAGTAAACAAAGTACGGTGGAACAAAACCAAAACTCACGCCATTAAGAATATATATATATATATATATATATATATATATATATATATATATATATATATATATATATATATATATATTCAAATATTCAAGTACTTTAACTATTAATTTCAATATCATTCTTAAAATAAAAAAGTCTTTGTTTTTTCTAAAATTTTTAATATAGTAGAACCTAGGTGAATTCTCATAACTAGCTCATCATAGGTATACTTTATTATATTATTAACTTAAAACCTTTGACAGAATCAAAATTCTAAAAATATAAAACTTCTAACGAAATAAAAATAACATGTTGTAGCTTATTCATAAACTTTTCCATTATTTATTCACTAAAAATCCATCTTAAAAAGAAACTTCAGTTTGTGTGTGTTAGATGACATTTTTTTTTATATTGCTTGATTCAAATTTTCAAAGAATAAAACAAATTATATGTTTCTTTTTTATTTAGGATTGAAATATAATTTTCAATTTGAATATGGTAAAATTCGTCCACACTAACTAAAGTTGCATCACCAATAGTGTGCTTGTGTTTTTGATAAAAATATTTACATCAATAGATTCAAGCTTTCAAAAGACAAAATAGATGAAATGTCATGGTTGTTTTTAAGTTAGCCACATTATAATACTCGTGTGTGTGTGTTTGCGTGTGTGTGGGTGCGTGTATGTGTGTGAGTGCGTGTGTGTGTGTGCGTGTTTGTTTGTGTGTGTGTGTGCGTGTGTGCGCGTGTGTGTGTGCGCTAGGGATGGCAACGGGGCGGGGCGGGTACGGGTATCATGATCCCATCCCCATCCCCATAATAAAAATTCATCCCCATCCCCATCCCCAAACCCAACGAGTATACAACTTTTGAC
>Ga0214544_1013017_pt1 | contig 10412 bp, 10 predicted proteins | sample CNSS3metaG_FD_160074 | JGI IMG/M metagenome (GOLD analysis project Ga0214544, IMG submission 160074) | Root nodule microbial communities from cowpea collected in UCLA plant growth center, Los Angeles, California, USA - CNSS3 | ecosystem: Host-associated > Plants > Roots > Nodule | place: USA...
ATGAAGTTAAAAGGGCAAGGAAGAACACTCTCATTCAAGAGTATGAGATGTTCAGGATGAAGTCTGGAGAAAGCATTTGTGATGTGCAGAAAAGATTTACACATATAGTAAATTACCTCCTAGCTCTAGGCATGACTTTTGACAAAGAGGAACTCAATATCAAAATTTTGAAGAGCTTAAATAGGACATGGCAGCCCAAAGTCACTGCAATTTCATAATCCAGAGATCTCACTAGCATGAACATAACCACACTCTTTGGGAAACTAAGGGAACATGAACTAGAGCTTGGAAGACTCAATGGAGAAGAGGATGGAGAAAAGAGGCACACAATAGCCTTGAAGATGCTGTAAAATCTGCAGCAAAACTGAAGAAAGCAGAATCTGTAGATTAATCTAATGATGATTATAACTCTGATAGTGAAGCTTTTAGACTAATGGTAAAGGGGTTCTCAAAATTTCTTAAATCAAGAATAAAACTAATAATAATTCTACAGAAATTAAAAGATCCTCTAGGAAGCAAGAAAAACATGTTCCAACCTGCTATGAGTGTGGAAAAATGGGACACATGAAACCTGAATGCCCTATCCTCAAGCTGAAGCAAAAACTAGAAGAGAAAGGTGTGGCAGACAAGCACAAGAAGAAAAGGAAATCTTACAACAATGACTCCAGCTCATCCAGTGAATCTGATGGAAGCATTGAGGAAGAGACCAACCTCTGTCTTATGGCTAGAACAGGCTCTTCTTAGAGCAGTGTGAGTAGTTTCAACTCCAATGATGATGAAAATATCTATTATGAATTACTTGATGCTTTTAATGAACTGCATAAGGAAGCCACAAAATTGCAAAAGTCAAATAATAAGCGTAAAAGAGAAATTAAATGGCTTGAAGGTAGAGTAAAGAACCTAGAAGAGGAAAATGAAAATATGATAACAAGTCTTGAAAAACTAGAGAAATTTAAGAAACACTCTAGGTCCAAAGATGACAAAAGCTCTCCCCAATGTGAAAAATGCCCAAGACAGCTAGAAAATATAGATTACCTAATGAAAACTCTCTCAAAATTCACTTTGGGAAGATCAAACCTTGATGCACTGTTAGGATCTCAAAGGAGTGTGCTTAATAAAGAGGTAATAGGTTACAGTGGCAAATCTAATCCATTAGGCACCCAGAAATTTTCTAAATATGAGTAAACCAACATCAGTCATTTGCTCCTACTTTTTTGAACTTGGTCATGCATCAAATTCCCACTATTTTAAAAATTGTAGGGTTCCTAAAGGAGAGTACAAATGGTGATGAATATCACCCTATAGGGCTTTTCAGCTTGGGCCAATGGCCAGGCCAGTTTAGTGTTTTTTCTTTGTGATTAAATAAATACATATTTTTTGAATGATTTAATTTCAGTCTAATAAATGGGCTTTATTATGCAGCGTATTTGGGCCTAGACTATAATATCTGACAGCAGCCTATTAATGTTCTTAGTGTGGATTCATTGTATCCAGCAGCTTGCTTAAGCTAGTTGGACGTGCAAAGAGATTCAACCTCATATTTGAGTGGTATAGATGATGAGGCAGAAGTTTCAGATTTGAGGACAAATCCTTCTCAAGAGGTAGGGGATGATGAGATCCCTCTAACCAAGGGACTCACCACAAGAGCAATGGCTAGGAGGATACAAGAGGAATGGGCCTCCAATGCATATATAAGGCCCAAGATGAACTTTACATGGGCCAAGGAAGATGTGAAGACCTAGCCTAAAACTCTTTGTTTGTAAATATTAGAATAGGGTTTATTTTTGGGCCTTGTATTTTGGGCTTTGTAGAATAGGGTTTTTGTTTGGGCCATGTATTGGGCCTTGGAGGGTTTTTGGGCTTTGAAGAAAATTGGACCAAAGAAGAGTTGGGCTTGAAATTGGCCCAACAAGAGGGAGAGCGCATTTGTGAGAGGATCTAGATCCTTCTTGCTCCAAGCTTTGTCACCAAGCTTCTCTTATGCACCTAGAAGCAAGTCCCATGTGACTTCCTTAGGTGGCAAGTCACACTTGCCTCATGCTCTCTTTTTGGCTCCAAATACCACATTCGAAGATCCTTTTTCCCTCCCTTTTTCTAGACCACTTGGCTTTCCTTTTCTACTATAAATACAAAGCTTAGGACCCTTGTATTTTCATTCATGAATATAGTAGAGAAACTCTCCTAAGATGACTCCAGACTCCTCTCTTTTTGTTAATCAACTTAGGCTAGAGTTCTCCTTCTTGGTTTCCTCTAGCCCCCTTCCTTGAGTGTTGGCCCAACATCACTTGAGAGCTTCTCAAAACACCATTGTCGTACCACTTCTCCTCTCCTCTTCTAGCTTTCGCACCTTCATCCTTCTCCATGGAAGCTTCATCAATTCTGTATGGCTTATCCTTGGCTTCCTTGCTCTTGAAGATGGACTCATCAAATGGGTACCTAAAGGAACACCTCAAACCATTAACATGAAAGGACCCAAGTTCAATTGGGTACCTGCATCTTCTCTTTAATCTTTGTTTCATGTTTGTCTTGATGCAAGGAAAACAATGTAGCTTCTATATAATGGATGCTCAAGACACATGAAAGGGGATGTGAAGAACTTCTGCAGGATATCTTACAAAGCCAATTAATGGTCATGTTATAATAGGTGATAATAACAAAGGTGAAATTTTAGGCATTGCCAAGGTGAAAAGTTTCTCTTCTATTGTGATGAAGTATAATTGTTGGTTGAAGTACTCCCACATTTTGAATTTACTGCATGTTTGTTCACTAAAAGGGAAGTAAAATGTGCATTTTTTCATATTTCTGCATAAATTAATCCATTAGGTAATTCTCTAATGGATTATCATTTTCCTGCTATGGCTAATTTACTTCTGAACACTACATAATTCATTAAATTAGTCATCTGCTAGTACTGTAATCCGTAACTGCCTGTATGCACTCTGATATTCCTACTGTTGGATCTGTTTATCCATCCCATTGGTCTTGGTTTCTATTTGCTCTATACATCCATAAATTTTTGCACTACACATTTAAATTGATATTGCAATACTTAATTCCTTATTTGATTTATGGCTGTCTGCACTCTAATGTTAACCTGTGCTACTGATTTCACCTGTTGCGTTGTTAGTATTGTCATACTTTGTATTGTTACTCTGGGATGTTCATGGTATGTGTTGGTTTGGTTGTGTTACACCCCTATGCTCTTTTTGCTAATGTCTAAAGGGGGAGAAAGCTATTTGTTTATGTATTGCAGGACACATAATGCTGCTATGTTATAGGACATATTTTGGCCATCATCAAAAAAGGGGAGATTGTTGAAAGGGGGAGCTACTTCAACTCATATGAAGATGGTTTTGATGATGTCCAAGGCTACACTTCATGTGCATTACCAGTTTAGAATTAGTCATGTTTTAGTTAGGCTGTGCATTAGGCTGTTTGTATGAAATTATCAGATGCAAAACAAGCTTGCATTAAGTTGTAATTAACCATCACACTCTTGCTTGTGCAATCATGAATTGATTAGCTCTTTAACTAATGGATTAGTTGTGAGTACTGCACTAAGGCCGTGAAAATACACTCACGATAATCGATTAGGTAAACTCCTAATCCATTAATGACAATGGAGAACTCTGTATAAAAGCTGTTTTTAAAATTTGTTTCAACTCTGGAAAAAGTTACAAATCATTGAAAAACATTATGAGAAACAACCCTCTAAAATTCACAGAGTTCTTAAGCATTCTTGAAGATCATTGAAGTGAAGATTCAAAGAGATTGATGGTTGATTCTACCTTGATGGGTCTAGCTTGAATCTAGGAGCAAATTGAAAAATCTGCACAACAATAGGTTTATTCGTTTCTTGATTCTTTTTTATTGTACTTCTGATTACAATTGTTTCACTATGTGAAGTGTAGGCTTAGGTGCAATTGTGTGGATGCATTACTTCTAGGAGGAGTTCTTGATTGGTAGATCAAGTTCTTTGGTTTTTAGGTTCTAGAATTATATAGATGTTCTTGTAATTCTTGGATCTTTATTGTGTTAGTGGAATCATCCTAAGTGGATTTACTTAGGAGAAGACTGGACGTAGATTCTTTCTGAATCGAACCAATATAAACTGTTGTGTCTTGATCTATCTCTTCTCTTACAATCTTTCTTAATTGCCTTAAACAGTCTATTAATACAAAACTGTGAAATTCATTAATTGGGTTATAAGACTTAAAGATTCTTTCAAGATTCAACTCAACCAAGTGAAAAACTCATTAACCAATTCAGATTCCCTTCTTGGTAAAGATTATTAGACAAATTTGTTTTAATAATTGGAACCAGAGCTGGTTAATCGCACAATAATCGATTAGAAAGATCCTGATATGTCTAATACATCTCAAACCTTTGCGGAAGGGGCATCCATCAACAAGCCACCTCTGTTTGCTGGTGAAAACTACCCGTTTTGGAAAATTAGAATGAAAATTTTTCTTGAATCAGTGGACAAAGGGGTATGAGATGCTATGGTGAAGGGACCTTTTAAACCAATTAAGATAGTGGAAGGAAAAACTGTTCTTAAAGAGTTCTCACAATGGACTCTTGATGAAAATAAGAGGGCACACTATGATGTTAGAGCCAAAAATATTATATCTTCTGCACTAACTTTGGATGAATTTTACTGGGTATCTGTGTGTGAATCAGCCAAAGAAATGTGGGATGTCTTGGAAGTAACCCATGAGGGCACAAATGAAGTTAAAAGGGCAAGGAAGAACACTTTTATTCAAGAGTATGAGATGTTCATGATGAAGTCTGGAGAAAGCATTTGTGATGTGCAGAAAAGATTTACACATATAGTAAATCACCTCCAAGCTCTTGGCATGACTTTTAACAAAGAGGAACTCAATATCAAAATTTTGAAGAGCTTAAATAGGAAACTAAGGGAAACATGAACTAGAGCTTGGAAGACTCAAGGAAGAAGAGGATGGAGAAAAGAGGCATACAATAGCCTTGAAGAGTGCTATAAAATCTGCAGCAAAACTGAAGAAAGTAGAATCTGCAGATGACTCTAATGATGATTATAACTCTGATAGTGAAGCTTTGAGACTAATGGTAAAGGGGTTCTCAAAATTTCTAAAATACAAGAACAAAACTAACAATAATTCTGCATAAATTAGAAGATCCTCTAGGAAGCAAGAAAAACATGTTCCCACATGCTATAAGTGTGGAAAAATGGGACACGTCAAACCTGAATGCCCTATCCTCAAGCTAAAGCAAAAATTAGAAGAGAAAGGTGTGGCAGACAAGCATAAGAAGAAAAGGAAAGCTTACAACAGTGACTCCAGCTCATCTAGTGAATCTGATGGAAGCATTGAGGAAGAGACCAACCTATATCTTATGGCTGGAACAGGCTCTTCTAAGAGCAGTGTGAGTAGTTTCGACTCCAATGATGATGAAAATAACTACTTTGAATTACTTGATGCTTTTAATGAATTGCATAAGGAAGCCATAAAATTGAAAAATTCAAATAATAAGTGTAGAGGAGAAATTAAATGGCTTCAAGGTAGAGTAAAGCAACTAGAAGAGGAAAATGAAAATCTGATATCCAGTCTTGAAAAACTTGAGAAATCTAAGAAAGACTCTGATGAAGGATTGACCCCAACCAAGGATGAAGGCACATGCTTAAGAAGACTAAGCATGTTTATAAGGAAAGTTCACTAATCCTTCATCCCTTTCATTTGTGTTTGTTATTTTTGATTCCCTAAGTTGACTTAGTTGAATGAACTTTAGTTGACTTGTTGACCTTTGACTAGATTTGACTTGTTGACTATAGTTGACTTGACTTAAGCCAACATGTTAATCTATGTTTATTTGCTTTGTAGGTTAATTAGGAGTAAGAAAGCAATGCTAGGTGGCGCATGGTGATTGGGGAGCATAAATGATGTGGAGGAGAGAGTAAAGCAAAGGCATAAAGCATAAAGTAAAAGGCATGAAGCAAGTGTACCTATGTACCTTTGGTCTCCTTTGTTTTTAGCACACTTTGGCCACTTTTTGGAGACATATGAGACACATTCTTTGTCTCCTTTTGTGCTAGAACGAAATTAGCCTTGCACACACCATAGTTAGCTCTTTTGTCTCTCATTTTTGTAACCTTATTTGACCTAGTTTCTAGAAGCTAGGGTTAGTTTTTTGTAGAGACATCCTTAGGTATCTTTTATTTGCTTAGAGGCCCTTAAACTCTTCTATATAAGGGGTGCTCCTAGACATGTAAAAGGGTTGAACATTTTGAAGTAAACACACTCTTGTGTCTCAACCATTTGTGAGAGTTTCCTCCCTTGGGAGTGAAACTTGTAAGCCTTATCTTGCATAGCAAGTGGCGGCACACATCCACTCATCTTCAAGGATGCCATGGCTTCTAGCCTAGCCTTGTAGTGGCATGCTTCTCACATTTTTACCATTTCTTTCCTTTCCATTTTATGTTTTCTTCTTCCTTTAATTGTTCTTGGTTTTCTATGGTTTATGTGCTTTCCATTTCCTTTTTGTTTCAATAAATCCATCATCTTCTTCTCTTGAGCTTTATGAAAGGAACCTTCAAATCTAGATAGCTTGCTATCTTAATGTCCAGTGGGGATTTCACTTAGCTTTCCTAATCAACTCACACCATATTCAATAATCTTAAAAAGGAACAAGATAATCCTTCATCACACTCTAGGTCCAAAGATGACACAAGCTCTCCCCAATGTGAAAAATGCCCAAGACAGCTAGAAAAGATAGATTTCCTAATGAAAACTCTCTCAAAATTCACTTTGGGAAGATCAAACCTTGATGCAGTGTTAGCATCTCAAAGGAGTGTGCTTAATAAAGAGGGAATAGGTTACATTTGCAAATCTAATCCATTAGGCACCAAAAATTTTCCAAATATGAGTAAACCAATATCTGTAATTTGCTCCTATTGTTCTGAACTTGGTCATGCATCAAATTCCCACTATTTTAAAAATTGTGGGGTTCCTAAAGGAGAGTACAAATGGGTAACTAAAGGAACACCTTAAACCACTAACATGAAAGGACCCAAGTTCAATTGGGTACCTGCATCTTCTCTTTAATCTCTGTTTCAGATGTGTCTTTATGCAAGGAAAACAATGTCGCTTTTATATAATGGATGCTCAAGACACATGAAAGGAGATGTGAAGAACTTCTGCATGATATCTTACAAAGCCAATTAATGGTCATGTTACAAGAGGTGATAATAACCAAGGTCAAATTTTAGGCATTGCCAAGGTGAAAAGTTCCTCTTCTATTGTGATCAAGTATAATTATTGGTTGAAGTACTCCTACATTTTGAATTTACTGCGTGTTTGTTCACTAAAAAGGAAGTAAAATGTGCCTTTTTTCATATTTCTGCATAAATTAATCCATTAGGTAATTCTCTAATGGATTATCGTTTTCCTCCTATGGCTAATTTGCTTCTGAACACTACATAATTCATTATATTAGTCTTCTGAACACTATGATATTCCTGTTGTTGCATCTGTTTAGCCATCCCATTGGTCTTGGTTTCTCTTTGCTCTATACTTCCATAAATTTTTGCACTACACATTTAAATTGATATTGCAATACTTAATTGTTGATTTGATTTGTGGCTGTTTACACTCTAATGTTAACCTGTGCTACTGATTTCACCTATTGCGTTGTTAGTATTGTCATACTTTGTATTGTTACTCTGGGATGTTCATGGTATGTGCTGGTTTGCTTGTGTTACACCCCTATGCTCTTTTTGCCAATGCCCAAAGGGGGAGAAAGCTATTGGTTTATGTATTGCAGGACACATAATGCTGCTATGTTACAAGACATATTTTGGCCATCATAAAAAAAGGGGAGATTGTTGAAAGGGGGAGCTACTTCAACTCATATGAAGATGGTTTTGATGATGTCCAAGGCTACATTTCATGTGCATTACCAGTTTAGAATTAGTCATGTTTTAGTTAGGCTGTGCATTAGGCTGTTTGTATGAAATTATCAGGTGTAAATCAAGCCTGCATTAAGTTGTAATTAACCATCATACTCTTGCTTGTGCAATCATGAATTGATTAACTGTTTACCTAATGGATTAGCTGTGAGTACTGCACTAAGGCAGTGAAAATACACTCACGATAATCGATTAGGTAAATTCCTAATCCATTAATGACAATAGAGAACTCTGTATAAAAGCTGTTTTCTGAAATTTGTTTTTGGTCTGGAAAAAGTTACAAATCATTGAAAAACATTATGAGAAACAACCCTATGAGATTCACAGAGTTCTTAAGCATTCTTGAAGATCATTCAAGTGAGGATTGAAGGAGATTGATGGTTGATTCTACCTTGATGGGTCTAGCTTGAATCTAGGAGCAAATTGAAAAATCTGCACAACAATAGGTGTATTCGTTTCTTTATTCTTTTTTATTGGATTTTCTGATTACAGTTGCTTCATTGTGTGAAGTGTAGGCATAGGTGCAATTGTGTGGATGCATTGCTTCTAGGAGGAGTTCTTGATTGGCAGATCAAGTTCTTTGGTTTTTAGGTTCTAGAATTATATAGATGTTCTTGTAATTCTTGGATCTTTATTGTGTTAGTGGAATCATCCTAAGTGGGTTTACTTAGGAGAAAACTGGACGTAGATTCTTTTTGAATCGAACCAGTATAAACTGTTGTGTCTTGATCTAGCTCTTCTCTTACAATCTTTCTTAATTGCCTTAAATAGTCCATTAACACAGAACTGCGAAATTGATTAATTGGGTTATAAGACTTATAGATTCTTTCAAGATTCAACTCAACCAAGTGAAAGACTCATGAACCAATTCAGATTCCCTTCTTGGTTAAAATTATTAGACAGATTTGTTTTAACATTTTAAACCTTATTTCATAACAATTTTCAAATTTTCGTTAAAATAATTTCAAAAGCCGTATTTTTACAACATTTTCATAATTAAGCTAAAAAATAAATTGCAGACACAATTATAATATTGATATCACATTCAAACCATTGCATAACAGAGATGATTGAAAACTGGAGGAATTTCCTTGTTCCTTCCCCATCTTTCTCCCTCAACGTTGATTGGAGGGAGAGGGAAAGGATAAATTCAAGAGGATTAGAATGTGAAGCTTGTCTTGTTCACTTTAAGGGGATTAAAGGTGAAAGTGAGTTGATTTAGAGTAAAGTTTGTTGATATTTGTGAGTGATTTGATGGATTTGATAGATTAAAAATTATATTTAAATCAAGAACTGATGGCTTCTTCTTGTCTCCATTGAAGCTTGCATGACGAATGGAGGCTCCATGGATGGTGTTGGATGCAGAAGCATGAAGGAAAGAAGCTTAAGGTGTTTGGTTTGGTGTAGGTGAAAGGATTCTTAAGAGAGGTGAGGCCAACTCCTAAGGAAGAAGACTAGAGTAAACTAGAGAAGAGTTTACTCTAAGGTGAGCTCAAAAGAGATTTGTGCACAAATTTGGACAGCAATTCATTACTCAATTTCAAGCTGAAAAATACATCTCCTAAGCCTTCTATTTATAGGCTAAAATGAGACCAAAGGGTCTCCAAAAAGTGGAGGGAAAAAGGAGCCTAGAAAGTTGAATTTTGGAGCCAAAAAGGAGCATGTGGGAGGTGTGACTTGCCACCTAAGCAAGTCACACTTGTCTTGCCATGGGAAGCTAACTCTCATCCTTGGAGAGCAAGTTTGAGAAGCTTCTAGGCTTTTCTAGAGTAGACACACTACTCTTGGCCCATTTGGCCCAATTCCCCTTTTTGGTCCAAAATTACTTCTAAAGCCCAATTTCCTCTAAGGCCCAATACATGGCCCAAAGAAAACCCTATTCTACTGGGCCCAAAATACAAAGCCCAAAATAAAATCCTAATCTAGTATTTACAAGCAAAATGTCCTAGGCTAGGTCTTCACATCTTCCTTGGCCCATGTGAAGTTCATCTTGGGCCTTGCATGCGCATTTAAGGCCCATTCCTCTTGTATTCTCCTAGCCATGGCTCTTGTTGTAGGTCCCTTGGCTCGAGGCTTCTCATCATCCCCTGCCTCTTGAGAAGGATTTGTCCTCAAATCTGTAGTCTCTGCCTCATCATCTGTACCACCTGCAAAAGGTATTAAGTCAACAACATTAAAGGTGGCATGCACATCATAGCCTTCAGGCAACTCTAGCCTATACGCATTATCATTTACTCTTTTCAACACTTTAAAGGGACCACCACCTCGAGGGCTAAGTTTAGACTTCCTTTGCTAAGAAAATCTATCTTTTCTAAGGTGTAGCCACACCCAATCCCCTTCTTAAAAAATCATTTCCCTCTTCCCCTTATTGTTGTACTTAGCATATCTCTCTGTTTGTTGCTGGATTTGGCTTTTAATCTTTTCATGCATTTTCTTAACAAAATCAGATTTTGCCACCCCTTCTTTATGA
>Ga0214544_1013018_pt1 | contig 10409 bp, 6 predicted proteins | sample CNSS3metaG_FD_160074 | JGI IMG/M metagenome (GOLD analysis project Ga0214544, IMG submission 160074) | Root nodule microbial communities from cowpea collected in UCLA plant growth center, Los Angeles, California, USA - CNSS3 | ecosystem: Host-associated > Plants > Roots > Nodule | place: USA...
TTGAATTAAAAAATTATAAATATAAGTGGATAATAATAAATAATAAAATATTTTATTTAAGAATTATTTATAATAGGAACATTTATAAATGTAATAATACAATGTGAATTATGACATTTATAAGTGTTGTTCTTTTCATTGGATTTGTTTTTTCAGTAAGTAAATAACGTCATTTTTAACTGTCATTAATTACTTCTTAAAAACGTCATTTTATACAACGTATAAAATGGCGTTTGTTGCGGCGTTTCACTTTAAAACGCCATATTATATTTTATGACGGCAAGAATTACGACGTTTTCAGAAAACACCATGCGCGTAAATAACGACGTTTAAAAACGTCGTAATATACAAAAATAAATGTCACAACTTACACGATTTTTTGTAGTGAAGGGGAAAGTGGTTTGATAACATCACTTGGAAAAGAAGAATAGGAAAGAGAATACTGTTATAGAAAGATATTTTGGTAGGAGACATCACTTTAAGGGACAAATATCCTAGAAATTTTGCTAACTTAATTCAAAAGGGAATAAAACTCGAGGAGGGGGTTGGTAAACAATGGAAATGGAACATGTTGTGGAGAATAAAGTGCTTTGAATTGGAGAAACCAATGATAGAAGAAGTGTTGCAACAAATAAAGGGGTGTACACTTCTTAGGCATAAGGATGATGAATGGGTATGGAAGGGAGAAGAAACACAAGAGTATACAGTGAAATATGCATACAAGATGTTACAAAATAGCACTAGAGGAGAGGATAAGGTTTTCTTGGAAAACTCTAGAAAACAAAAGCATTACCTACAGCCCAATTTTTTGCTTGGAGACTTTTTCAAAATAAGTTAGCAATATATGATAACTTATATAAAAGGGGTATCCAATTGGGTAGTATAAAATGTGTTATGTGTGAATATAATGAAGAATCAGCAAGTCATTTGTTTTTTACATGCATGATGGCTACCAAAATTTGGCAGTTATGTGATAAATGGATTAGGGTACAATCAGTAAAGCTAAGGGTCACTTTTTAGAGTTTGAGTTGGTAGGGCTTAATAGTAAATACGATAGGGTTTGGAGGATTGTGTGGGTAACTATAATATGGAATATATGGACACATATTACTATTTTTAGGAACCATAAACTTAATGGTGTGGAAGTGTTTACCTTAACACATTTAAACACACAAAAGCAACTTTTTCATATTTGGATTGGTGTTTGAATCCAATTACATGCCTTAAGTCAATGAGATAAGAAGAGGGGTTATCACTACAAAAAAATTAATATTTAGTGGAGGTTTTTTTTCGATCTGCGGGGGTTTTCACCCTCCACAAATTAATTTGCGGAGGTTTTTTGGACCTCTACAATTAGAGTCCCCACAAGTTATTTGCAAAGGTTTTGAACAACCCCTGGTATCCGAATTATATTGTGGAGGTTGTTTTGTGGAGGGTTTTAACCTCTTCTATTGCTAACTATTATTTTGTGGAGGTTTGAAACCTCCTTTATTTGTAATTACCCACCAGTATTTATAATTTATTAATTTAATGGAATTATTTTTATAATAAAAAATAAATAAAATATATAAATTCGTAAATTACACAAAAATTAACCAAAGTTACTTTTATTGATGATTTCATAAAGTATTAACAATTACAATGTAAATCTAAAAAAAGAAAATACATGATGTTGAAAACTGTATGAGCACCAAGCTTTATCAGAAGCAGCAAGCTGAGATCTGAAGGTACAATGCTTCATAGTTGCTGAGACAAACTCTTCATCAGAATTGTGTACTAGCCCATCCAATACAATCTTCATCAACAACTCAAACATGTGGACCAACTCTTGTGCAACTTTGGCCCTCTACTTTTATTGCCCCTCTGCTTCTATCTTGTTCAGTGCCTAAATAATTGTGAAATTCGAATAAATTCAAGAACCTGTAGAAAAACCAAATTAAAGTTTGAAAGATCTAACATTTATCACAATGTATAACATCTTAATAATAACATTAGCTTAATAGACTTCATAGATCAATCAACTGCAACAGCCACAGATTGGTATGCATATTGAAGAATTGCAATAAGATGCATGGGATGGTTCTCCTCTTAATTTAATTTTGACAAGACATGTAACAAAGTTCACTTAAATGATAGTTATCATTGCAGTTCAAGATTTAAAGATTATTCTCTCAATACTACACATCCATCATGGTTTCATCCTTCTTATCTCAACTATCCTTATCTGTTTTCAGAATTTCTTGTTGCTGCCAATTTTAATTTTCAGTTTTCATATGTTGCAGTAGCATTATTTTAGGCATATAGTGATTTGTTGCAATCGAATTTCCATTATGTAAATACTTGCTTAAGTAGTTTAGTTTGACGCATGAAAGCTTGTTTAGTTGTTGAATATAGTGATATAAGTAATGCTAGTTCTGTTTCAGTTTTGCATAGCTCCATAGTACTTTAGAGTTAGATAGATTTTAGGTTCATAGGTGAAAACTAGAATTCTACATATTCTCTTCATTTCTCTTTATTGCTAGTCTTAGTTGTTTGAAACTTGTCGGAATTAGGTTAGGTAGTTTTTAATTGTTGTCTTAAGATTAGAGTAGGCTATTGTCTTGTTTTTACTATTTTTAGCTAAGTTTCTTAGGTTCATAGGATCATATATTAGATTTCATGCTTTCTTAAGTAGATAGGAATATAGTTAGCTTAGTTTTATGATTTTAAAGTTGTGTGCAGAGTTACTTTTCAATTTTCGCTTTCTGTCTAATGCAGTCCATATTTGTCCTTAGTCTAACATACATTTTAAGGTTTAAATATGTGGTTTTTGTTGTTTGTAGTAGATAGACCATTTTTTAGTGCTCTTTTACCATGTAAAACTTGTTGGCATAGTTAATTTTCTGTTTTCATAAGTTTTAGCTTGAGAATTCATATTAAGTTGCATAAAAACGTAATTATGACAGTTTTGAACACCTTTGCTTGTCTGGCCCATAACGTCCTCCACAGTGATCCTATTAAGTTGATTCTTTTTACATTGGATTCCTTATTCAATTACCTTTAATTTTAACGCAAGAACTTAATTTTTGACTTCTGTGGTGGTTGCAGTTTGGTTTCAAAGTTGGCAGACAGTTTGTGGAGTTGGTTCTTTAATGCATTATGAGGTCTGCATATATGAGATTGTAATTCTTCCACTGTTTTTGACTTTTAGCTTGGTTTTTGTCTTCCTTTTACCTTTTAGAAGGTGTCTAAGTAATTGATTAGTATTTCTAATAGCTAGATTAGTACAGTTTTCTGTACTGTGTACAGTTTCATAAAGAATTCTTTTGCTAAAGTGCATAATATAGTTGAATACTCTGCACACAAAATTGAAAAACAATGCTTGATGAAAGATAAATTGGAACTTACCAAAGTTGTTCAAAACAAGCTTTTCAAACAGTTTCTGATCCATCATATCTTGAGCTGAAATATGAGAATTCAGCCAAGATAAAACATACGGAGGGTAGCTTGCAAGGGGATAAACAGTGGCCAATAATAGCCCAACTGGAATAGCAGGAATGTTCAAAGCCTGAGCAGGTTCTACCTGCAAGAGAAAGCATGGTCTTAGTTTTTCGGTATCTTACTGACATGGATCAAAATAAATAAAATTTGTCACCACACAATCAGTTTCCTTAAACACTTGCCAGGGGTAAAAGCAACTTGAGAGATGATTTTGAAGGGGTGTAGTCAAGTGATGATGCCAATAGCATAGGAAATATAACACCAATAGCATAGGAAATAATGAAAAAACTAATGATGGATATAACCCTTATATATTACCTAAGCAGCAGCAGAAAGAAATTTAGAACTTACCATGACCTAGTCTCCATTCCAAATAGAAGGAATGTTGGTGCAAAAACATGCAAGAAATATATTACCCTTATCTTAACTATGTAAACTTCAATTCTCATACTATCACTCTCATTTACCAAGACATTTAGGTAACCACAATCTCTCAAAGAAGCATTTTATTTTGCACTAACAATAGAAGTGTCTTTAACATTTTACTAACTTAGAATCATAATAATATCACATCAATATTAACCTCAACAACTTGTTCTAAACAACCAAATGAAAAAGTGATTGTAAAAGAAAGAAAGAGATAAAGAGAAAGTGAGAGGGAACCTAGTGATGGGACCATGAGGCTTGACTTTAACAACTCCTCTTACATTGGCCAAATTCTCAATATCACCCAACGCATGCCTTGCGAATCTTTCCATCCACCGCTTCGTTCTTCTTCTGTTGTTTTTCTCCCCCTATTACTGCCTCACCTAGGAAATCACAACCAAACGACTTGCGGACCACCACACACGATCCCCTCTCATCTCTTAGTTGATTTGAAATGGCTCTGCAATGAATAGATTCATATTATGTACAACTTTGATTTCCAATCATATTTTGTATTTTGCTGAATAGATTCATATTATGTACAACTTTGATTTCCAATCAAACAATAGAATGCTTAGAATGCTTACCTTTGCTCGCGGAATCCCTAGGTTTGATGACGAGATTGATCGATCCTAGGTGAAATGAAACCGATTTGGGAGACGAATCCTAAACTCACCAAACTGAAAATGAATGTGGCGCTTAGTTTTGGATTTGGGAATTTGGGGAAAATGTAGACTGAGTGTGAAACCTTTGGAGGGAAAGGATGAAAAGACGAGGGTCTGAAACCGAAATCTATTACCGGAGGTCATATATCCCTTCAGAATAACTTAAAACCTCTACGATTATTAGCTTTTACATAATTCATCATATTTATCTTAAATAATATTAATTTGTGGAGGGTTTTTATAACCTCCACAAAATAACCTCTACTAATTAACAATTTTTTTGTAGTGTATTGTAATGGGTTCTTAGTTGGATAGTCATTGGGGTACAATATAACAAAATCAATACATGATAGATACAAGGAAAAATATCTACATTTTCAATGATATAGTTGTAGCCAGTATTCAATGATATTATTATATATAATGATAAAGTGTTGCACGAGAATATGGTGTGAATTGATATGCATGGGTTAAACGAGATTGACCAACCAAGATGTAGTCAAATGAGTGACTTTGAATGATACAAACATGATGCCGGAAATCAAGTGTCATTGGCTGAATTACAAAGCAAAGGAAGGGACTGCGAGAAATCTTGTACACATTTACGAAGGAGGAGCACAATCTTTATACATAAAGATCAAAGGCAGAAGGACATACTTATTGTGGCAAATGAAAGGAGGGATCATACATATATTGTAATGACATCTTCTCTCAATCTCCAATCCTTCATAGTCACAGCTTTACACCAAAATGTGATGTTTTGTTTATGGTAAAGTGTAATTGAGAAGATATATTTGAGGGTGTGATGATGGTATATGCTTTTATCACCTTTGGTAGAGTAATTATATGTTTCAAAATTTAGTCTTGTAAAGGAGGTACTCATAAGATGGTTATTCAATTTTTTTTATAAGAGTTGAGACAATCTTATTATCCTTATTTACTTCATATTTGATAATATATATATATATATATATATATATATATATATATATATATAAATAATTACTAACATTCATAAAATAAATAAACTTGAGAAAACTTGATCTTCCAATTTTATTCCTGCTTTAGTATCAAATAATAGTGTTTAAGATTATATAATTACCTCTTAATGCATCAGCTTTGAAATAATACTTTCTTGTAGGAAAATAATAGTTTTACTCTTTCCAAAAAAAAAAAATACTCATTTAATAACTCACTTTAATAATATATATTAATATTTTATATAAAAAATAAAACTTATTAATATTTTGAGTTGTCAAATTATTATTCTTTTTAAGTATTGAAATATTACTATTTTTTAATAACCATTTAAGTTATATATAACAGTTTATTCATAAATGGTAGATTACACGTGAATTAATACTAATTACGTCAAAATGAACTGTTGATTGATTACACTTTAACTACCTTATATTTATCTAGACTGTTAAGAATTTATGGTAAGTTAAAAATTTCATATTAGATATAAATGAATAATATATATGTAAAAAAATCATATTATCTTAACATTTTAAATTGAATATGATATTTTGGTTTGCTATTTAAATTTGTTCGTCGCTCCGAATATGACTTTTAAAAGAAGAACATGTTATAACCATGTATAAATCGGTGTATTATATATTAATATCATCTTTATAGCATTGTATCTCTTCAATCATAATTCAGCAATGACTATATTGCCCTCATACTTCATTTAAACTTTGGCTATGATTAAGAAATAACAGCCATTAAACTATGAGCAACCATCACTTTGGCCTATACATTGGTTTCAAATTTTCAATTTGTTGTTTCCTTTCATATATTCTCTTTCCTACAATTACAAAAGGCATATTTATAATTATTGTCCTGCAGCAAAATTCTTTTCTCCTTGTATTAACCATTCTATACTAAATATTTGTCTTTCTAGGAATATCTTCAATGTAAGAGCATAATTTGATGAGCATTTATGTTCAACATTTCTTATATAAATAACAAGGTTTTTTTTTTCCTTTTTGGACAGAAAGGGGACTGGATTTCACAACTGTTAAAAAATGATAACTCCTGAATCACTGTTGCAATTAATTGCATATTTTAAGTCAAACTTCGTTTAGTTAAAAAATAAAATACAAAGATAAAGTCCTTAACATTCTCTGACTTCTCTGTTTTAGTTTATTTAAAATTTTACTCGGTTTGAAATATAAAAATATCTAAATGATGGTGTCAACATTTAAGAAATTCATTGTGGAGGTCAAGTACCTCTTCTCTCTTGACATGATCATTAATTTAATAAAGATTCACCTTTAGTCACTGATGCACTATGTGCCACCACGAAATTTGTAGGTTGAGAACTATATTAAACAAATGTTATTTGACATATGCTTTTGATTAATTAAATGTTCTTATTTACCACCAAATTTTTATTTAAATAAGTTCATTGTGTTAACGTGTTCATCATATTGTTATGTAGAATACAGGCTGCAAAAAACTTGATTGCCTACTTCAAAATTTAATTACAACAAATGAACACGTTGACCTGGGAAATGGGTGAAAAAGCCGGAAATGATGTGGAAAAGTAGAATTAAAATTTATTTGTATTTATTTAGTTATAAATCTAAGTTAGCTTGTTTAGAGAGGAAGATGGAGAAAGGTTATATGCTTGACTTTGATAAATGTATATACATTTTACTTATATATGGATTGAAATAATCTAATTTTCCTATTCTCTCTCTCTATATATTTTTTATTGATAAGAAAAACACATTGATTTTTTATATATAGATTATATTGTCCTTATAATGATTTTAAAATGAAAATTTAAAAAAATGTCTTGCAGATCTCAATTCAAAATTACAGTTAAAAAGCTTATAAACACCCTGAAGTTATAATTTCTTGGCATGAAATCATGTCTTAGACATTATTTTTCTTTTTAAATGTTGTTACTCTTTAATTATTTGATTTTGGGTATACATTGTTCGAAAAATGTTTTCACAAAAATAATAACTGGGTGTTAGAATAAAAACAGTCAAGAAAAAATTAGTTTTTGAAAAATTGTTTCCACTAAAATAATAATTAGGTGTTGGAATAAAAGTAGTTAAGGAAATAAGTTTTATCGAAATTTGTTGAGTGACAAAATGAGAGATTCTCAATGGACAAAAGAGTGGTGTTAATCCAAAACTTGTTGGTAGAAGAATAAGTTCATTTGCAAAGACTCTTCGACGCTCAAATCAATAAGAATGAACAAATAATATGATAATATTAAATAATAATCATTAAAGATATTGATTGATTACACCCTATAATAAAATAATGTATATATAAACCCTTTAAGTCCATGGATATAAGGGATATATTAACAAGTTCTATTAATATCCCTCATAATAATAATAATTGAGATATTATTATTTAAATAACAATTAATAACAAAATAACAACATATATTCCCAATATTTCAAGGCTTATTATCATTATAACATGGCCTCTATTATCAGGGTGATATTGGGCCTACCTTTAGGCCAGGTACATATAAGTCCCACAAGCTCAGAAGCTAAAAGAAAATTGCAAATGGACCGTGTTGTTTTAAATGAAGGAGTTTTTCACTAAGAACTAAGCTTTCGTATCATTCCAGTCGTTTGGTCTTTGTCATCCATTTTTGAATTTCGAACAACTAGCTTATCCACCCCTTAACTCATGTAGCTTAGGTGCAAGCTTTTTCTTTTCAATGCACAATCTACAATGATCGTTTTTTTCTCATTTTACCGTTGCCACTTATCTCTTTCATTGATGGTTGATTCCTCAGGCCTTCATAGTTTGCTGGCAATTGCACTGTTCGATCTTCCCCTTCCTGGCCACACCTTTAATCTCTTTGGTCTTCCATTTCGCTCAGATACAAAGCAATGGTTTTCGAACCCATCATTGAGTGAGTTGCTTTCAAATGAGAAAATGGAACTTGATGTGATCCCAACAAGGCTTATAGCTTAGGTCAACGCCTAGGTCCAAATCATGCTCAAGGCCCAATACATGGCCCACATGCACCTTCAAGCCCAAGCCCGTCAAGAGGCCCAATAATAAGGAGCAAGCTCAAAAAGATCAAATTAGGATTCATTCAAGATGGCCCAAACCCACATGGGTTTCTCATACTATTCACATGGGTCAAAAAAGATGTGAAAATTTGAAGAGGTGTCTCAAAGAGCAATAGAATAGAAATAATATTGGCTCATTGTTTAGGCTTTGCTTTCTAGAATAATAAGTCAAACAATGAGTAGTTCAATTGATAAAATTGGGCTTGACTAAGCCCAATAGGAGATTTGGCCATGAGATATCAAAAGAGCCAAGGTAGACTAAGTGGAAGGCAACACTTCTTCCTACACCTCATGGATCCAAAGCATCCAAGGGTTAGGAATGCTTCCTCCTTTTCCAAGGCATCATCTAATGGCCAAGATCAAGCCTCCTTCTCCAAGCTTGATCTAAGGGCCAAGATCAAGGCCCACTCCATCCAATGGCTCTCCTTTCTCATGTGTAAATGGCTTCATATAAAGGCCAAAATTTCACTCATTTGTAGACACTCTTGAATTTTGCAATAGAAGCATAGTGTTGAGAGTACTCCACCCTATTGCATTTGAGAGTCTCCTTTGCTAGAGGATTGAATCATCTCCTCTAGCCACCCTCCCTTAGCTTTCTCTTAAGCTAAACCTTCAAACACCTTAGTCCAAATCAATGCTTAGCAAGAGCCTTAAACACTTGCTTTTACTCCCTTCCATGGATCACGTCTACTTCATGGAGCTTTCATCCATTCCGCACCAAGAGCTCCACCATTTTGGTATCAAGAGCCACTCAACTTCGGCAATCCACCATTGTTGAGTAAGGTTTCATGATTCTTGGCTTGTCTCTTCATTTCCGTGTTGTATTTCCCTTGTTCTTCCATTTTGTTGTTGTTTTTGTTCATTTCTATGGTGTTCTTGTCATTTCTACCGATTGAGATTGAGGCTACATGAATCTCTAGTGATTCAAATTGTAGTACTCCTTCATTGAATAGTGTACAAGTGTTCTTAAGTTCTTTCAATTTTCCAACCATCTTTTATTGCTTTTCCTTGAGTTTTCTTCATTTTTGTTCGGTGCATTCATTTTAATTTCCATTTCTTCCTACTATTTTGTCATTTCCAGTTTATTTACTACTATTTTGAGTTGTTATACACATTTTCCACCGATTATTTGCTTGCACAAATTGCTTAGAATCATGAACTTCATCTCACAACCAAAAACGCAATGAACATCAACATATGTGATGCGTGTGGATGAGTAGTTCATGTTTTGTCCAGTTTTAATCCATTTGCACTGATTGTTATGGTCATGGTCATGGCATAGTTATGGTCATTGAGAGATTGTGGTTCTATATGGTTATATGACATTAGTCTTACACATATAAGACCTTAGACACCACTTTTACACCAAAACCTTAAGGCAATATTGTTATGGGCCTTTATTCTTATATAGTGTTTAACTTTGTCTTTTTTATCCAATGTGGGACTTTGACTCACACTTGGATTATTCCCAACAATCTCCCCTCAAGGGTGAGTCCCTTGTTTTTTTCTTTATCATATGTATATTACCTTTCAGGTGTATGAGTGACCCCTTTGGTTATGGTTATGCGGTCAGTCACTTTGGTGACCCCTTTTTGTTATGGTTATGGTTATGCGGTCAGTCACTCCGAACCATCGGCTCTGATACCACTGATAGTTATATATATTTCATATAGGTTATGGTCATGGTCATGGCATAGTTATGGTCATTGAGAGATTGTGGTTCTATATGGTTATATGACATTAGTCTTACACATATAAGACCTTAGACACCACTTTTACA
>Ga0214544_1013022_pt1 | contig 10402 bp, 4 predicted proteins | sample CNSS3metaG_FD_160074 | JGI IMG/M metagenome (GOLD analysis project Ga0214544, IMG submission 160074) | Root nodule microbial communities from cowpea collected in UCLA plant growth center, Los Angeles, California, USA - CNSS3 | ecosystem: Host-associated > Plants > Roots > Nodule | place: USA...
CTTCAACAGGGGGGTTTATGAGTCACTGTGGATGGAACTCGTGCTTGGAGAGCATAACCATGGGAGTGCCAATAGCAACATGGCCCATGCACTCTGACCAACCAAGAAACGCAGCTTTGATAACAGAAGTTCTGAAGATTGGTTTGGTTGTGAAGGATTGGTCACAGAGGAATTCGGTGGTGAGTGCTTCAGATGTTGAGAATGGTGTGAGAAGGTTGATGCAAACAAGGGAAGGTGATGAGATGAGAGAGAGAGCAGCGATGCTTAAAAATGCGATCCGTAAGTCCACGGAAGAAGGTGGAGTTTCTCGCATGGAAATGGATTCTTTCATTGCTCACATCACTAAATAATCTCATCAGTTTCTATTTGTGTGATTTGTTCCAGTTTTATAGAAACAATACTGTTTTTGTTCGTGGGTTTGAAAGTTGCTTCGTAGTTATGGATGAAAAGGGTCATTTTCTGCTGACCACGCCTCCAATCCACTACAATGACCACGTATTTAACACTAACAAAATAATATCTTAATTTTAAATATAAAATAATTAAAATAATCATTCAAAATTAAAGAGTAAAAATGTTATTCTTTTAATTGACTTTGGAATGTTATAATAATAATAATAAAAAGTGTATATACAATTTTTTGAAATTATTCCAATATAAATTATATATATATATATATATATATATATAAGCCAATTTAATTAAAAAATTAGTTTGATACGATAAGCTTGATTAATTATGTACATGAGCCTCTAATTATATGTTATAATCGTTTAAGATCGTCTTTGTTTCAAAATAAATTATTTTAGAGATTTTTATCATGTTAAACACTATCAAGTTAAATAATACTACCTTCCTTTATTTGATAAAAGAGTACAATCAGACAAAAGAGTTCAACATTTTCAAAGAACACTTAATTATACACTATTCTTTCTGTACCAAAGAACAACACAAGAACAATAATGACATATTATTATGATCATTGATCAACAAAAATATTTATATTATATTGATGATTAAAACGTCACATGTAACCAAAGCAGGGTCACGTGCAAAGATCCACAAGAAAACAAACAAAAGTTCAACTTACTCGTTTGAAGGTACTGATATGATAGAAAAGAGTTCGTCAAGAGGATCATCCTAGTGATCTTCGATCTTCAAATAGATGAACAGAATATGAGAACTTCTAGACAGAAATCAAAGAGCTAAAAGATGGTTTATAAATAGATAACGTATTTTAAAATAATAAAACTCATTTTTAACCAAACTATTTATACTAAAACATTCTAATCTTAAAATAATTGAGTCTGAACATTTTTAAACCACTATCAATTCTATAACGTACACTAATCATCATCTAAATTTGCTTAAGATGCTTTTATTTATTTGTTTCATATACTATTTTTGTTATCAATGCTATATGATTTAAAGTATACGATTTTTTATATCCAATGGTCAAACGTTAAACTAATAATTTTATATCTCTTATAAAATATAACTAATAATAGAGAGAAGAAGTAAAAGAAGAATATAGAATAGGAAAATGGGGAGTCTATTTATAGATACATGATGTAATCCATAAATGAAAAAAATCAACCAACTAATTAATATTTACATGAAAAAATAATGAATCATATGAGTATCAATCATATCAATCATATGAGTATCAATCCAATCATATCAATCATATGAGCAACATCAATCATATCAATCATATGAGTATCAATCATGTGAGTAGATTTATCAAATCAATGAACAATCATTAATTCATAACAATGTCAATATTATTTTATCATTTATCATTATTTGTTACACATATATGTTAACTAATCAATTTATAGTGATGGCATTGATGTTATTTATTACATGTTTTAATTGGTTGCATGCAAATTTGGAAATATTAAATCTTTGAGTTGTTATATTTTATGTAAGATATTATGAGTTCATATAAATAAATATTACATTATTTCTATGTCAGTTTGCATCATTTATATCTATATGTATAAAAAGAGAATTTTCTTATTGATGTTTATATTTGTTTTCTAATAGTATCCCTTAAATAAAAGTTTTTTATAAAATTAAAATAATTGTTATGAATTAATGATTGTTCATTGATTTAATACATTTACTCATATGATTGATACTTATATGATTACTTCTTATGTAAATATTTGTATTAACTAAGTTGAATTGTTTACTTTATGGAGTACATGTATCTATAAATAGGACTCTTCCTATCAATAATAATACACAGATGAATTGCTCCCTATCTTCTATTATCTATTATTCTCTCTTTGTTATTCGCTTTATTTCATAACACGTTATCAGCACGATGCTCCAACCAATTGAGGACTAGTGGAAGCTTTTTCTCTCTAATGACAATGCTTTGCGTGGCTCAATCCAGACTTTTTCTAATCCTTTCTCCATTTATAATTTTACCTTATATTCTTTTTCTTGTGATAAGAATTGTTTGACTTTATCAAATTTCATCTTCGTCTTATTATTTTTATTTTTATTATAATGGTGATTATTATTATTATTTTGATGATGATGATTATTAATATTATTATTTTATGTGCTAGTTCTAAACACGTGAAACTTTGCAAAATTTGAATTTGTGATCCTTTATATTGCAAGGAAGAATTTATTATATTGGATTTTAAATGTTGAAATACATTTAGATGCAATGGATATTGGAATACCATTAAATAAAGAAATAAAGCATCTAAGCAACTAATTTGGTCATGCGACAAAAATATTGTGAAAAGAGATTTCACAAATATTATGAATTTATTTCATGCCCATGTATGGCTGACTGGACAAATCAATAAAGCTTTTGATAAAAAATCATGAGATCCGCCTAATCTGTTTCATTCCCAGAAGTGAATGCAGCACTAAATATTATGAATTTATTTAAGGCTTTTCTATGGCTTAACAAAACAATGAACTTTTGATAGAAAATCATGAAACTTGTCCAAATTGGTTCTGCTCCATTTCCAGAAGTGAATGCAACAACATTTGATTTATATTTTCATGATCGTAATCGTGATATTGATTAGGGACATGGTTATAAAGAAAATTTTAAAGACACATTTTTTCACTAAAAGTGGCACAATAATGTGAAAAAGGGAAAAGGAAAATGTGAAAATATTGACACAAAGATGAAAGTATATATTATCATTACGGTGGTAAAGGCCATTTGAGTTGTACTTATTGTACACCAAAACATCTTACAAATAATGAGAAGAACATTGAAACACACTTTGCTTATGAAGATAGTGATTCTGATTATGGCCATATGGATGTTACTCATCTTGATACTATTATTTTCTTTGCTAAAGCAAATGCAAGCATTGATCACTTTATTGATTATGAGAGTGTTAAAAAAAATCTCATATTGATATTTACGTTTATATGAAAAATGAATGTTTGCACTAGTACTAAAGGATATGTGTCTTATTGATAATGCAACAACTTATACAATTCTCAAGAGTAATAAAAGTATGGTAGGCTTGTTAGTTCCAAAGACACGTTTGAAGCGTGATAGGCCTATTGATTTCAAAGATAAAAACTTTTGAATGAGAAAGGGAGCTAAAATGCAAAATGACCTAATCGAAAAGGTTGAAATCCCAAAAGATTCATTTGACATAATTAATGGTTCGGTTCCAAAAGAACCTTAGGTACCTGAAATTGTTGAAAATGATGAGATCTCAATAAATTATGTCATGAATCATATAATATAGAACCAAAATGAAGTTAACATTGACGAAACTTTTACTTATAACATAGCGATGAATGCTATGAATGACAACGATGATCAATAAGCAATGATCATTGAAGATTGTCGACAAAGAAAAGGTTGGCCAAAATGAAAATATGCAAAGAAGCATAATTATATTTGCTTGCTAAACAAAATGTTTTTGGACGTATAGTTCGCACACCTGAAGTTGTTAAACCTGTTGGACACATGGATTTTTGTGCAAAAATCAAATTAAGAATGATGAAATTGTTAAATACAAAGCACAATTGGTTGCTCAAAGTTGTTCACAAAACCTTGTATTGATTTGTGAAAAAAAAACATATTCACTAGTATTAGATGCAACAACATTGCAATATTTGATTATCCTAGTTGCACAACAAGGTTTGCATTTACATCTAATGGATGATGTTACAACCTATTCGTACGGTTCTTTTGAGAATCATATTTATATGAAAATCCCTGAAGGATTTTATTTGCCCAACAAGACAAATTCTAAAGAGAGTTATTCAATAAAATTGAACATGCTCTTTTATTGATTAAAGCAATCAGGACGTGTGTGGCATCATCGTCTTATTGAGTACTTATTAAAAGAAGGATATAGAAATGATTCTATTTGTTCTTGTATTTATATGAAAAGATCCAAAAATAAATTTGCCATAATTATTGTTTATGTAGATGACATAAACATCATTGGAACTCCCAATGAGCTCACAAAAGCAATTGATTACTCAAAGAAATAATTTGAGATGAATGATCTTTGAATGGCAAAGTCTTATTTGAAATTAGAAATTAAATATTTAAATGAAGTTGTTTTTTATACATCAAGAGACTTATATAATTAAGGTGCGTAAAATGTTCTAAATGGACAAGTCACATCCATTATGCACTTTAATAGTTGTGAGGTCGTTGGATGTTGATAAATGTTTTTCTTAGACCTCAAGAAAATGATGAAGATCTTCTTGGTCCAGAATATCTTAGTGTCATAGAAACATAATGTATCTTACTAATTGTACTCGATCTAATATTGCATTTGCTGTAAATTTGTTAAGCAAGATATAGTTCTTCAACTACAAAAAAAAATGGTTTGGAGTAAAACATATACTTCGTTACTTTAAGGGTACTACGAATATGAGCTTATTCCATCCAAATGATTCAGATTCAGACCAATGGATTATGTATATGCATGTTATTTTACATATTCTCACAATGTCACAATGGTTGATCACAAACAAGATGTTTGTTCACATGTGGTAGCACAATGGTTTCATGAAGGTATATCAAACAAACCATAGTAGCAACATCGTCTAATCATACAAAATTGTGAGGAAAGTTGTGAATATGTTTGGTTAAGGTCTATAATTCAACAAGTAAAAGAAACTTGTGACTATCCCCAACAAAGATGAAATCAACAACCATATATGACAATAGTGTATTGTTCAATTGAAAGGATGATATAGATATCCAAAAATTCATTCATGTGAAAATATGGCAGGTCTATTTATGAAGTTTTTGCCAAGAAGAACTTTTGAGCAAATGATTCACAAGTTCGGACTTCGTCACCTTAATGATGTAAGTTTACATGAGGGGAAGAAATAGAATATGTGATGAACAATATTGTATTAAAGAATACAAAATGTTGTACTTTTTTTCCTTCACTAGGTTTTTTTTTTATCCCAAAGGATTTTTCCTAGTAAGGTTTTAACGAGGCACATTCTTTTTTTAGAAATGAACACTCACAGGGAGTGTTATAAATTAATGATTATCCATTGATTTGATACATTTACACATTACTTTTTATGTAAATATTTGTATTAACTAAATTGAATTGTTTCCTTTATGGAGTACATGCTGTATCTATAAATAAGACTCTTTCTATCAATAATAATACACAGATGAGTTGCTTCATATTCTCTATTCACTATTGTTTCTTCTCTTTTATCTATTATTCTCTTTATGTTATTCGCTTTATTTCATAACAATAATTATTTTATCTATTTTATTTTATTTCTTTAAATTTAATTGTTTTGTTTTATTTGACATCTTTTTAATTTTAATCATTTTATTATTTTTTATTATCATAAGAAAAATAACACACATACGTATATATACTTTTACTAATTTATTTAATGAATGAGAATTTTTTTACTATATGTCATTCAGAGAGTAATAATTTTTTTTTATTTAAATCCATTAGACGAATTTAAATTATACTTCACCAATCAAATTGCTTTATTTTAAACTGATATTTTAGTACTTGAGATATATAATTTGTATATAACTACAAATTAGAAATTATATATATATATATATATATATATATATTATTGAAATTTTAAAATATTTTAGTTATGTAAACTCTTTGTTCGGTACTATAGAAATATTTTTTAAGATTGTATATGTATCTATATAATTCTTTTGGAATTTTACATTATAGAGAATAAAGATGAAAAAAATTATACACATCAAAAGCATTCTCTTGCCTTTTTACCCAAACATTCCTTTTTAATGAAGAACTCATCTATTAGTTCTTAAACTACTTTCTAAAAATACACAAATAGTAAACTCAACTTTCTCTGTTGTTTTTGTTAAAACAAGAATGCAATAATTATCGCAAACTAAGGTCAGACATATAACGAAAACTAATACCATCTACGAAAAGGAACAAAACAGAAAACAAAATAATTTTAAATTAAAAATAAATAAATAGTTTGGGTCACACATAAGTTATCATTTAATCAATTATAATATATATAATTTTATAATAACATGATCTCACAAATGAATAATTTGTATACAATTCCAACGGTAAACATCATAAGAGAAGTTTTATTATAAACTGAATTTTAAACGCTCAACAAAGAGTTTACTACATTTTTCATCATCTAAATCAATTCGTTTAATTTAAGATTAGATTTAGTTTATTCAAATACGTTATTTAATCAAAGCAATAAAATTTATATCAAAGGGGATTATTAAAAGAAATATAATATTTTTAAATTATAAATTTTTTTAATTTTTAGTATTATGATCCAACTCAACTCATTATTGATTTAGTTGGCTTAAAATTTGATGTATATCTAACCCCGTCCAAACTATTTTAATTGAGTATGATAACAGATTTGATGGAAACCCATTCTACTTATCAACACCCCTAATTCATAATTTTATTGAAAAATAATAAAAAATCAAAATAAATGCGAATTACTTGAAAAATATTGTACAACTTTTTTAATTTTAACGTTAAATCTAAACAGTAACAGAATAAGTTAAAAAAATTAATATATAACATTTCTTAGGCTTTTTAATAAGTCTCACAATCTTTAATGTTTTGCACATATATTCTTTATAAATGCTATTATTAGCTTTTGGATTAAACATAATCTTTGCTCACTATTCACTATATGAAAAATCTTTGTGTTTTGAAAGTGGTCAATCATTGTGCAGCCATGTCCGAAACTATTCTTTTTGTATTTTCTTTATTTCATCAAACTAACTTGCCAACAATACTTCGCATGAGTCATGCTTATTTCTTTGTTATCACCTAGAATAAGAATCTACAAACGTATTTAGTCTAATATTAAATCTATTATTTTATATCAATGTTACTTTAAACATTATTTTATCATAATATATATATATATATATATATATATATATATTATATTATATGTATATATATATATATATATATATATATATATATATATATATATATATATATATATATATATATATATATATATATTATATTATATATATATATATATATATATATATATATATATATATATATATATATGTATATACATATATATATATATATATATATATATATATATATATATGGGTTAAAATATTTTCGTCCTTCAACTCTTAGTGAAAATTTGAATTTGTCCTTTTTAGAAACATTGAATCAATTTAGTCTCTTAATTCTCTAAATGCGCGGATTTAGTCTTTCTCTTAATTGTTATTAATTTATGGATAATACATTTCGGATTTCTGATGAATATTCGTGATAGGTTGGATTGTTCAATGAACGGTCTGCGATGAACTTAACGATTCAATCACTCGTTGAGAAGTCCTTGATTTCTGCTGGTAAGGATATAAAATTGATATCCCATTAGTCAATTTTATGAGATGATGCTAAATTATACTCAAATGCGTTTTAGAATAACCTACCAAAAAGATAGTTGTATCCCTCACACGCATTTTAAGGATGAGAGGTGATATTCATGTATAAATTTTTCACCTACTTTCCCCATGACCGAATGACAAGGTACGCTTCTACATTCTACTCTTTGGGTATTGGAATTGCTTAATAAATTTAGGGTTCATTGCTTTTTTATGATTGATCTTTTTTATTCATAATTTAACACAACAAACTTGTTTATATTAATAATCATTAGGCACTGTCGGCCACACAATGTTGTCTTGCACCTATCCAATGTCGTTTGTCTGGCATATTTATATGTGTCTAGTATCACAACTTGAATGACCAATGTCATGTTCACTTGTTGTCATTGAGCCGACTAGTCGTTCGTTGACATATAATTTCATATGATCAACAGTTGTAAATCGGTATATCATTCACTCGGCGTTGCTGGCGACTGATCACTTGTCGACACATATTTTCATAATTTTCGGAGTAATTGTCACGTCCAATGGAAACTAATCATTCGTTGTATCAATCTTCACTTGAACAATTTTACAAGTTTGTACCTATTTGGGACTAGTTGAGCTACAGGGAAGTTGTGTACCAATCAACTTCATGCAAATTACTTTGAATGTGTATCAATATTTAATTGGTTGACTAACTGATACGGTACTATAATCAAGAAATAAATAAATTAATTCATAGCTATGTATTTATATTCAGCATAAAATGTATACGTTTAAATATTTCATTTCTTAGTATATTTAATTAATTATTGAACTATTCATTTTACGGCTATATTTAACATTTATTCTAATATATATAAAGTTGGATACCAATTGTATCCACGTTTGTTGAGAGTGACTCAAGATCTTCTTACTTTGGTTGCGGATTGTCTCGCGTTGGACTCCAAATTTGCTTAGTCATCTAATAATTTAGTTTGACAAAATCAATTTGTGTCTTGTTATAAAGTAAGTTGTTTGTCTTTTACGAGTTTGTTTCAATCTTACTTTGTAGACTCTTTAGTGGCTTTGTTCAATATACAGTGGTCCTAGGAATTTTGTTTACAAAAGATTTGAAAATATGGTCTACGAGAAGAAAACATAGAAAAAGAAAAATTAAGTGAATGGGAATAACTTAAAGTATTTGGATTTTTTTTTTTCACGAGAGATAATATAGATTTCAGATACTTTTAAACTTTCATATTAGAGTTAATATTTATACAAGTTTTTCATAATGTATTAATGTCGAATTTGTTTTATTTTTTCTATTTTAAATGTATTTGGAGAAGAGATTAAAGGATTTGAAAAGACAATTACTTAGAATTCAAGTATATTTGCAAATAAAATACTTCCAAAACATATTTATAATTAAAACGAGAAAAAAAAACTCACATTTAAAAATAAAATTTTTAAAAATTCAAATGTTTGCAATAAAAAAGTAATCACTTCGGAAACATAAGCAGCAGAAAAGCAAATAAAAGTACATAAAATGTTTAACGTGGTTTGACATCTTAACATACAAATAAAAATGTATTATTATTTAATATGTTTAAAAAAATGGCAAACTTTCGTATAATAACGTTATCATTTACTGACTATACAAATCTATTTTCTAGAAGATTATCACCAACATCCTCTCCTAACAGTTTCGGTTTCTCGGGTTCAAAATAGTACAATTTTTTTTAAGTTTGTCTTTTCACATAATCACAAATAAAATTTTTTATATTATATGAGATTTTTTTTGTAAATTTGTTAAAAAAATTTGCAAAAAAAGATTTTTTTGTTATTTTCTCTAAGAGTCTTAATTGACACGTAATTTCTTTGTGGATAATTATTTCTTACAAAATTATAAAATTCATAAGTATTTTCTACCAAATTTGTTGTAAAAAATAGGTTTAATTAATCGTATAGTACCCAGTTTGGGGCTAGTGTGTCAAATAGGTACCCGGTTTTAAAAAAGTGTCAATTGCGTCCCAACTTTTGAAAATTGCTTCAATTAGGTCCCTTTGACTAACACCGTTAGTCAACGTGTCACGTGTCAATCTGTGGTTTTTTTGATTTTTTTTTTAAATTTTTAATTTTTAATTTTTTTTAAATTTAAAAAAAAAAAATTTAAAATGCCACGTGTCAAGTCCCTGTGTGTGCCACATGGCATTGTCAGTGCCACGTGGCATTGTAATGCCACGTGTCAGTGCCACTATCATATGCCATTGTGATGATTTCGATTTAGTCCCCATTGATGTTTTTTCGTTTCAATTTAGTACCTACTTATGTGTATTTGATTCAATTTTGACCTAATAATTTTTAATAATTAAAATATTTTTTAATAAAATTAAAAGTAATTAAGTATAAAAGTTTTTAAAAAATTAAGTATTTGATATTTATATTAAAATTTAGTGGTAAAAGTCATTTTATTAAGTCATTTTTAATAAAAAAAAATAGTATAACATTCATACCAATAGAAATTTTGATTTAAAATTAGTAAGA
>Ga0214544_1013023_pt1 | contig 10401 bp, 8 predicted proteins | sample CNSS3metaG_FD_160074 | JGI IMG/M metagenome (GOLD analysis project Ga0214544, IMG submission 160074) | Root nodule microbial communities from cowpea collected in UCLA plant growth center, Los Angeles, California, USA - CNSS3 | ecosystem: Host-associated > Plants > Roots > Nodule | place: USA...
GTTGTTCCAAGTCAATAAAATCCACAAAATGAGATGCCCAATCTACCAAATGCATTCAAAACGTAAATCTCACATTGGGTGCTGTCAAATGTGTATAGAAATGGCAAAAACTAGTGCAAAAACATAAAAAACGAGAATAAGACCTCCATGGACACCCACCAAAGCTTGAGAGCACGAAAATGGAGGTTGGAGAAGAAGCTATTTGGCTGGTGCATGCTAGAAGACCTAAATCTCGTGGTCAAATCAACTCTGCCACCACTATTTTACAAAATTGCCACTACTTGGTGCAGAATTACAAATATGCCACTATTGGGCCCCAAATGTGGGTTCATCCACTTAGATGATGTGGAAATGGTGTGGAAATGATGTGGCAACTCTCTTCAACTGAATATTAATGTCCAAGCTCCAAAATTGCTTCACCCAAATACCTAAAAATAATTAGGATATGGGCAATAAAAATAATTAAAAATGAAACTTATGCCGAATAAAGTGAAATTAACCCAAATTCGGAATAGTTGCTCAATAAAGTCGAACAGATGAAAACAAACTAAAGATAGACAATTAAGGACTGAAAAACTATCAAATGGGTAGACAAAGGTTAGTGGAATGGAGGAAAATAATTACACATCAAAATCGACCACACTTACCCTTTTGCATTTTTACGCAAAATTAAAGAGTAAAGCAAAGCAAGGACATCACAAACATAACAAGAGAGACAAAAAGAGACACAAGACAAACAGAGTCAAAACAGACAAATGGAAGCACATCCAACACAAAAGGATTCAAAGTTGCAAGGTATCCATGAAAATCATCCAAGCAATTCAAAACATGTCAAGTACTCAGTTCAGCTCAAAGAGAGAATTGAAAGCAACATAACCTCACAAAATATGCACTATATCACTCAAATCTATGGGCTACTATTTACTCTCAAAGCACCCATGAAAAACAAACATCAAACAGACTTGGCAAGCCTCTAGAACCAACAACCAACCCAAAACACATGTAGGTCTAGATCAAAAGGACTTTTCAAGGTTGTAATGGGGCTGAGGACAAGGTGTGGAACATATGGATAAGTAGCTATGCAACAAAGGATACAGAGGAGCAATGGAGAATAAGTCATAATCAAGCATAAAAGTAATCCCAAACACTTCCAAATTCGATTCTCACACAATGCTCAAATCCAAACTCCTTTTATTTCTTTTCTTTGTTTTGTTTTCTTTTTGTTTTCTCTCTTCTTTTTTTTTTCTATACAAAGAACATGCAGAGAAAAAACAATTTTGAAAACCCACCTGGGTATACAAATGAGAAATTCCAAGAACCAATAACAAGTGTGTGTACAACCACACTTGTTGTGCATGACCACACTTAATTGAGCACCCATTCCCAAAACAATTCCGAAGCTCCAAAATTTCCTAAGGTAGGAAGAATCATGGTTTTTCAGTCTAAGGGCTTGTAATGAGCTATAAATCAATGCAAAAAAGGGGTACGCAGGCTAAGAAAAAGGGTTGTCAAAGGAAACATTTCAAGGTAGGCTCATATGGCTATAGGCTCACAAAACAAAATTGCCTAAATCATATGCCAACATGCATGTGAATCAGAAAAGCATCAAAAAGAGTCAAGCCAAGGCCGCTGTGCAAGCATTCACGAGGCATATATCACACAACAAAGAACAGAGAGTGGCTCAAATTCTCACACAGGGTAAAACAATTCAAAAGCAAATTGACATGCAAGGAGAAAGCAAAGATATCAATCCACAAAATAGCTAATAACTCATCCTCCAGAAGTGAAGTGAGTGTCCCAAACAGAAAACAAAAAATAACACAAATTAACACAAATTAACAAAAAGGAAGCAAACAAAAGGAAACAACAGTAGACATACTTGGACAAGTGTAATTAAAGTAAAGAAGGAGAAAGAAAACTCCCTGAATCATGGTGAAACAAAAGTGGGGTCAAGTAGGGAAGTATCCTCCACAATAGAAAGGTTGCTGAGGAATGGCTTCAGATGATGCTCGTTCACCTTGAAGCTCTTATCAGTGGATTGGCTTTCGATCTCAACTACACCATAAGGATAAACATTAATCACCACAAAAGGACCAATCCACTTTGACCTCAACTTTCCACCCATGCGTCTAAGTCTGGAGTTGTACAATAACACTTGCTGACCAACAACGAACTCTTTTCTAGCTATGGAGCTATCATGGAATCTCTTGGTCTTCCCTTTGTAGAACATAGAGTTTTGATATGCCTCGAGACAGATCTCATCTAACATGTTCAACTACAACTTCCTTTCCTCCCCAGCTTGATCAAGTGAGAAGTTACATGACTTGACAGCCCAGTAGGCTCGGTGCTCTATCTCCATTGGAAGGTGGCATGGCTTACCAAGCAGATTAGATATAAACTTTTCAAGCGCAAAAACAACCACAAGAAGCTCCTTCTCTATTGTGGTGTAATTTGCTTGGGCAGCATCCAATGTCCTGTAGGCATAATAGATTACCCTCGGCTACTTGTCAATCCTTTGAGCTAGAACAACCCCCAATGCATAATTGGATGCATCGCACATCAGCTCGAATGAGGCTTTCCAATCGGGCGCCTGAATGATCGAAGTGGTGGTCAGGGCCTTCTTAAGGCAATCAAAAGCCTCTTTGCATTCATTACTGAAGATGAACTCAACATCTTTTTGCAGCAAGTTCGAAAGTGGAAGGGCCTTCTTACTGAAGTCCTGGATGAAGCGCTTGTAAAACCATGCATTGCTAAGAAAAGAATGAACCTCTCGCACAGAAGAGGGGTAAGGCAATTGTGAAATATTTGAAATCTTGGCAGGGTCAACTTCAATGCCTTTACTTGAAATTATGTGCCCTAATACTATGGCTTGTTCTTCCATGAAATGGCATTTTTCAAAATTGAGAACAAGGTTAGATTGGATGCACCTATTCAAAACTTTATCCAGACTGTCTAAACATGCATCAAAGGAGGATTCATATATAGTAAAATCATCCATAAACACCTCTATGCATTATAACTCATAGTTTACGGGGTCGAATTTTATGTTGATCTTACGGGTCATGTTTTCGGTTTGACTTTATTGTAGAATTTATGAATTGATTGTAAGGGTCGTGTTTACTAGACAATTTTGTGATCGAGTTTATTTGATAGGTTTACTGTCCGAGTTTCAGGGTAGAGTTTTCAGGCCAAGTTTACGGGTCAGGTTTACAGCTCAAGTTTATGGGTCGAGTTTGCGGTCGTGTTTATGGCTCTAGTTTACTGGTTGACTTTCGTTTTGACTTTTTGAATAGAGTTTACGGATCAGTTTTACGAATTGTATTTTATAGGTCGAATAGGTTAGTAAAGTTTACAGGTCAAGTTTACGGGTCTTCATTATGGCTTATATCTTACGGGTCAAATTTTGTGCCGGTTTTACGGATTGTGTTTTTAGTTCTTATTTTATGAAGGATTATATTTTCTTTTAAGATTATTGAATATGGTGTGAGTTGATTAAGAACGCTAAGTTATATCCCCACTGGACATTAAGATAGCAAGATATCTAGATGTGAAGGTTCCTTTCACAAAGCTCAAGAGAAGAAGATGATGGATTGATTCAAAACAAAAAGGAAATAGAAAGCACATAAACCATAGAAAACCAAGAACAATTAAAGGAAGAAGAAAACATAAAATGGAAAGTGTTGTTGCAGAGAACAAACAAGATAAAGTAGGCACGAGCATCACCTTACCTATGTAGTCTGCTATTGAATATAACAGGGGTTTTTGCTAAGTGTACTAAGGTAGTCGGGCTAAACCGACTACTTCCCTTGACGGTTTGTGTTGTTCATATGCTGTCTTAGGCAGGTTATTCCTCTGGATGTTTATGTTATCGGTTTAAGCCGGCTAGGCTTAGGTCAGCCCAGCCTAGGCCGATTACTTGAATGCTTTGGTGTATAGGTATGGTGATCATTTTATTATTATTTTGTTAAGTTGGCTTGGTGTGGTACACTAGTCTCCCAGCCTTGACCGACATAGGTGTCGGTAAAGGGTGATATGTGTTAATATGCTAGTGGGACCGGCTAGGTGTGGTACAGAAAGGAAAGAAATTTTAAAAATGTGAGAAGCACGCCACTACAAGGCTAAGCTAGAAGAAGCCATGGCAACCTTGAAGATAAGTGTATGTGTGCCGGCACTTGCTATGCAAGATAAGGCTTAAAAGTATTCACTCCATAGGGAGGAAACTCTCACAAATGGTTGAGACACAATAGTGTTTTTATTTCAAAATCTTCAACCCTTTTACATGTCTAGGAGCACCCCTTATATAGATAGGGTCTTCTATGCAAGTAAAAGATACCTATGGATGTCTCTGCAAAAACCTAACCCTAGCTTCTAGAAACTAGGTCAAATAAGGTTACAAAAATGAGAGACAAAAGAGCTAACTATGGTATGTGCAAGGCTAATTTCGTTCTAGCACAAAAGGAGACCAAGAATGTGTCTCATATGTCTTTAAAAAGTGGCCATCATGTGCTAAAAACAAAGGAAACCAAAGGTACATAGGTACACTTACTTCATGCCTTTTAGTTTATGCTTTATGCTTTTGCTTTACTCTCTCCTCCACATCATTTATGCCCCCCAATCACCATGCGCCACCTAGCATTGCTTTCTTACTCCTAATTAACCTACAAAGCAAATAAATATAGATTAGCATGTTGGCTGAAGTCAAGTCAACTATAGTCAACAAGTCAAACCTAGTCAAAGGTCAACAAGTCAACTAAAGTTGATTCAACTAAGTCAACTTTGGGAATAAAAAAAAAACACAAATGAAAGGGATTAAGGATTGGTGAACTTCCTTTCTAAACATGCTTAGTCTTCTTAAGCATGTGCCTCCATCATTGGTTGGTGTCAATCCTTCATTAGTGTTTACGGTCGACTTTACGGGTTGATTGTACGTGTTGTATTTATAGTTCGAGTTTATGGGATATGTTTACGGGATGAGTTTTTTAGCCGACTTTGCGGGTCAGTTTACGGGTCGAGTTTTTGGGCCGAGTTTACAGGTCAGGCTTTTGTGTCGAGTATATTCGTCATGTTTAGGACACTAGGTTGCTGGTTGAGTTTCGTTTCAACTTTTCAACCAATTTTACAAATTAGGTTTACGAATCGTGTTTTGCAGGTTGAATGGGTTAATCAATCACGTCTTACGGGGTCAAATTTTATGTGAATTTTATGGGTTGTGTTTTTGATTCGAGTTTGCGGTCGAATTTACGGGTTGATTTCTGGGTTGTCGTGTTTATGGAACAAGTTTACAATCAACTTTATTGGATAGGGTTATCGTCCGAGTTTACAGGTCAAGTTTTTGTGCCTAAATTTACGGGTTGATTGTAGGGGTCGTGTTTACGGGACATGTTTATGATCGAGTTTATTGGATAGGTTTTTGGGTTTTGTTTATCGGTCGATTTGGCACACCGAGTTTACGGGTAAGGTTTATCGTTCGAGTTCACTAGTCGTGTTTACGGGTCTAGTTTTAATATTGAGTTTCATTTCGAATTTTTGAGCCAAGTTTAGATATTTGGTTTACGAATCGTGTTTCTAGGTCGAATATGGTAGTCAAGTTTACAATATGTGATTATGGCTCATATTTTATGGGGTCGAATTGTATGTTGATCTTACGCGTCGTATTTTCGGTTTGACTTTATTGTCGAATTTATGAGTGGATTGTAAGGGTCGTGTTTCCTGACAATTTTATGATCGAGTTTTTTTGATAGGTTTACTATCTCAGTTTCAGGGTCGCGTTTTCAGGCCAAGTTTACGGCTTAGTTTTATGGGACGAGTTTACGGTCGTGTTTATGGCTCTAGTTTCTTGGTTGACTTTCATTTTGACTTTTTTAGTGAAGTTTACGGATTAGTTTTACGAATCGTATTTTACAAATCGAATAGGTTAGTAAAGTTTACAGGTCGAGTTTACGGGTCTTCGTTATGGCTGATATCTTACAGGTCAAATTTTGTGTTGATTTTACGGGTTGTGTTTTCGATTCGTGTTTATCGTCGACTTTATGGGTTGATTGTACACGTTGTGTTTATAGTTCGAGTTTATGGGATCCGTTTACGAGATGAGTTTACGGGTCAAATTTTCACACCGACTTCGCGGGTCAGGTTTACAGGTCGAGTTTTCTGGTCGAGTTTTCGGGCTGAGTTTACGGGTAAGTCATATGGGTTGAGTATGTTCGTCGTGTTTAGGACACTAGGTTACTGGTTGAGTTTTGTTTCAACTTTTCAACTGATTTTACAGATTAGGTTTACGAATTGTGTTTTACAGGTCGAATAGGTTAATCAATCACGTCTTACGAGGTAAAATTTTATGTCAATGTTACAGGTTGTGTTTTTCAGTTTGAGTTTGCGGTCGAATTTACGGGTTGATTTTTGGGGTCGTGTTTACGGGACAAGTTTACAATTAACTTTATTGGATAGTGTTATAGTCTGAGTTTATAGGTCATGTTCTCGGGCCTGAATTTACGGGTTGATTGTAGGAGTCGCATTTACGGGACATGTTTATGATTGAGTTTATCGGTTGAGTTTGCAGAACGAGTGATATCGCTGTCGTCAAGCGATCAAATTACCACTACTTAATTTTAGCAACTTCAGTATTGCCAGTTAGTAGTGAACAAACTAGTTAGGGTTAAGATAATCCTGAGTTGTCTCACAACGAATACGAAATTGATCTCAAATATTTGATTGTTATAAAAATGCAATTTAAACTAGTAACAATAAAAATATGGGGGGTTTTGATAGGCAAAGAATCAATGTCACACAAATAAAAGATTGTAAACACAATAATAGAAAATAGGTCAATTCCACTGCTTTTTCAAAATAGGATTCTTCATCGGTTATCTAGAGAATATTGTTAAATTAATTATTGTTGTTGATTTACAAATCAATCAATGTATAATCTCAATTCATTTGTTGGTATCCTCACTTTTAATCAAAGTACAATCTTAATTAAAAGTGGGAAATTTTAGATTATCCATAGTAACTTCAACCAAAGTATAGTCTCAATTAAATTTTACTATGCCTAATCATGTCTATTCCTTTATTTCTCTACCACTTGCAAAAGGAGTGTGTAAATTAAAATTGGGGGTGCATTTAGCTCCTGATTTATTCTTTTCCAGAATTTCCTGATTTTGGACTTATTTTGTAACTTTGAATATTTCAAATCCACACTATTAATGACCAAAAATAAATTCCAACTGCATTAACAATTTTTACCAAACGTACTCAATAAATCCAATAATCACAAATCCTAATTAAATCAATCTTTAAGCACAAAAAATTCAATTAAATCCCCAAATTTAAATATTAAATGATGGCAAAAATTTGAACTCATCACACACCCACACTTATCCTTTTGCGCTCTTGGGCAAAATTTGAACAATTTTAAAACTTTTTTTTGAGGTTTTTTTTATTCCATATTTTCACTGGATTAAAGGAATTAATACAAATGGAAACAATTTAGTCTTCTAGAAATCATGTTGTCATGCACATACAAATGGAGAGATTCTGTTTTTCACACATAAGTTAATCTTTTGAGTTTACAAGATAATCAAATATGAAAGAGAAACACTCACTACAAAAAAAACACTAATTACCGACAGTCATGTTCCGACTGTAAAGCACAATATCCGTCGGTAATTTAGTTTTACCGACGGAATTTCGACGGCCAAATATCCGTCGGTAAAAGGTTAGTCTGTAATATTTACCGACGGATTAGAAAAGACAACACTGTAGAGTCATTTGTATAGTCTAATTTACCACACCAATTTAACTAATCAGACCTTCCAATTCAATACAATCAGACCTGCCAATTTAGTACAGTACAGACCTGTATATTTGCAAATCACTCATATAGACTACATAAATTCATACAAGATGTCTAATAAGAAACTTCCAAATTCAATATAAACAATGAAACATAACCTCTGGTGCACAACACAATGTCAAATGTACACTAACTCTAAACATAAATGTAATAAGTCATAAACTCTAATAATCTACATAGTCATCAGTGCTTGGTTGGATTGTTGTAGGTTGTGAGGAGTTGTTGAGACTGTGCTAGGTTGGATACAGCCTGTCGAAGGACTTCTTGGTCCGGAGGCAGAAGTGTGAGGAGTATGTTTTGTAACGATTGAAATTGACCTTTTAATTCTACATAAGCCTGATCATTTTCTTGCAATTGTTGATCAGTTGCTTTTAGTTTTTCATCATTTTCTTGTAGTCGTTGTTTGAGGAAGGTAACTTCTTCAGCACTGGAAGTGGATGCAGTAGATTGGGGCTTTATGCCACTGCTTCCACCTGCAAGTTATCCTATCCCATATATTCTTCCTTTATTCTTACCCCCGACAACCTCAACCCAACACTTTGTCCTAATCGTATCATCTGCAGCAAGATCATCAATGATATCTTGTGATCCACCAGCACATGACCCTTGTTCGGATCTGACCTGTGAAAGTCTGTTCTCAAATTGTTACTATATTAAATAAAATAATGAGAAGTTAGTTAAATAAGATAAAAATTAAAGTTTTCTTATAATAAATTTGAAGTGTTTGCTTACATATGTCCTCCGAGATCTTTCATCAACAAACTGGTCAGTTCCTTTGCACATATGAGTTTGTTGAAACACCTCATCAATATGAGCAGCTCGTCCTAGCTCCTTTGCCTATAACCAAAAAAATACATATACAGAAATTCTAAAAATGATACAATTCCAATAACTTAAGAATGAAGGTTTGTTTACCATACGAATGGCATGCTCATGGGTGGTAATGGAACCCGTAGTGTGTAGGCTTCCACCCTTTTCGGAACCTCGGTTCCTTTGGGCTGTCACACACTTATTGCAGTACGTAGGAGAATTCCAATGTGCAAACAAATTATTCCAAACATCATCCCCAAGCCAGTAAGGTCGTTGGCCTGCATTTCTAGCCTCTCTAAACATCTCAAATAGTCTATGAGATGCTTTACTGTGAAAATTTTTATGAATTTCTGCTTCACGCTCAGGTTTCCACTGCACCTTCCTCCATTACAATGAATAAAGTGCAAATCACCAATAATAGTGAAAAGACAGTTCAATGTTAACCTACAAAAGGAATGAGAAGAGAATAAGTGTAATGATGTGTTACCTTAAAACGTTGCCAGAAATGTTCTTTGTCTTTTGGAGGTATTGCTCCCCATGACGACCAAGCTGTCATAAATTATTGCTTAATGGACCGTGTGATGGCTTGGGAAGCAACTCTAGAAGGAAGAAACCTACATATTCATTAAACAAAAGTCATACAAAAGAATAAAAGTTGTAATGAAATAAATTTTCCACTTGATAGAAAGTATTACCCTCGATTAAACGTTTCAATCATGGTTCGCTCATGAAGAGGAGGGTCAACATCAACAACATCAGTAGTATCTGAGGTGCCAATAATATTAGGAGAAGGGACTGATGATGGGGAAGGTATAACAATATTGTGCAAAGCTGCAGACAATAAGGGAGAAGGTTGTTGTAGATGAAAGATAGGTGGTGGTGTGGGTACCACAGGAGGGGGTGGTGTGGGTACTAGAGGAGGGGGTGGTGTAGGTACCACAAGAGGGGGTGGTGTGGGTACCACAAGAGGGGGTGGTGTGGGCGGAACGTGAATGGTGGTCGGCGAGAAGGAGAGGAATGCGCTGGTCTGGAGAAAAGATGGAGGTGGTGCTTGTTGTAGAGCTACAGGAGGTGCACGAATGATGGTTACAGGTACGGAGGCGCGCTGCTGTAGTGGTGGTTCGTGTGTGGACGCAATGGTTGCAGTTGCGGAGGCGCGCTGCTGCAGTGGTGTGGAGGCACTGCGGAGAAGATGGTCGCGATGGAGGTGGCGCGTCGCGGTGGCTGCTGTTGCGCGAACGAAGAGGTGCGGTAGTGTTGATGGTGGCTGTCGTGACTGGTGCGTCGCCGGAAATGATGGGTCATGGTGGTCGGAAACGGTGGCGGCTGCCGTGGAGGTTGATGGTGGCGACTAGGGTTTGAGGAAAATTAGGGTTAGGGTTTCATGAGTGAGATTTGGTGAGTGGAAGATTATGACACGTGTCAGCTTATTGTTGGCCTGATTTGAAAGGTGGGGATTGCCACATGGCATGATCTGGTTGAGTGTAGTTTAAGTGGTAGGAGGGGTGCAACTTAGTGAAAACCGGGGGTGCAGAACAGGTTTTTGGTGGTCCACTTTAGAAGGAGTGTGCAAATAAAATCTGGGGTTGCATTTAGCTCCTGATTTAATCTTTTCCAGAATTTCTTGATTTTGGACTTATTTTGTAACTTTGAATATTTCAAAATCACACTATTAATGACCAAAAATAAATTCCAGCTGCATTAACAAACGTTAGAATATCCAATAATATTTTATGCAACTA
>Ga0214544_1013024_pt1 | contig 10401 bp, 4 predicted proteins | sample CNSS3metaG_FD_160074 | JGI IMG/M metagenome (GOLD analysis project Ga0214544, IMG submission 160074) | Root nodule microbial communities from cowpea collected in UCLA plant growth center, Los Angeles, California, USA - CNSS3 | ecosystem: Host-associated > Plants > Roots > Nodule | place: USA...
GCTAGTCGACTATCGAGGCAGCAGATTAACAGATTCAGGATTTTATACACATGTCATGTTAACCATTGTCATGCTATGTCATGTTAACCATTGTCATGCTATTATGGACATCATCAAAAACATTTCAGATACACTTAATCAACAACACAACTAACTACCTTACATTTTGGCATAAAACAAAACAATCAAACCTATAGAAGAGTGTATTATGTAATTGAATAATATCTTAATTAATAACTTCACAAACTATCTAGACAATAATGTTTGTCTTGGAGGACATCATGTTCTATTTGTAAGATATTATATTAGACATAGACATATAAATAATAAATCTTTTATCATTATCACATTATCATTAAACTTTCATGCTAAAATTTCAAATCATAAAAATAATGTCTCATGTGAAACACCAATCTAGGAACAATGTCTAATAAAACTGCAAAACTTTCTAAAACATAAAAATAAAAACAATTTACAAACCATATTTACAAATCATGCTCAAGAGATTAGATTGAACCAGTCTTCATCCAAACTATAAACATAAAGAACCATGAAATATAACAATATACCAAACAACACAAAAAATGCACTAACAAGACAACTAACTACCAGTAAAATAACTTTAAAACCCAACTGGCTCCCCAAAAGATTAAATGCATACAAGTTTTAAATAAATAAACCAAGAGATGTAAAAATTTAAATTGAAATCTTATAGAATCCAAAGACATCTCAGAATAAAGAGTACACAAAAACATCTAAATGTTACCTATTCCTAGAGGTTTTACATAAAGCTCACCTATTATTTTGCTCATAACTAACTTGTTAACCTGAAAAAACAACTACAAACAAAAGTGAATAACAAATAGAAAAAAATAAAAGTAATTTATCAATTAATGTTTATAATATTTTTGTTTGATAAGGAAAGAAATAACACTAAAATATAAGCCAAACTATATATTCAATAGGAGAATAACTAAATATCATAAACAAATTCTTTCCCCTAGACAACTAACTACCTTACATTTTGGCAAACATATCAAGCATAAAACAAAACAATCAAACATGTTAGAAGAGTGTATTATGTAATTGAATACTATCTTGATTAATAGCTTCACAAACTATTTAGAGAATAATGTCTCTCTAGGAGGAGATCATGTCTTATTACTAAGATATTATATTAGGCATAGACATGTAAACAATAAATCTCTTATCATTATCACATTATCATCAAACTTTCATGCTAAATTTTCAAAACATAAAAATGATGTCTCATGAAACATCTAGGAACATTGTCTAACAAAACTGCAAAACTTTTGAAAACATGAAAATAATAACAATTTACAAACTATAATTAAAAATCATGCTCAAGAGATTAGATTGATCCAGTTACCATCCCAACTACAACTTGAAAAAACATATAGAACCATGAAACATAACAAAATAACAAACAATGAAAAATACACTAACAACACAACTAACTACCAATAAAATAGCTCCCAAAAATTTAAATGCGTACAAAATTTAGATAAATAAGCCAAAATACGTACAAATTTAAATTGAAATCTTAAAGAATCCAAAGACATTTCAGACTGAGGAGTGCAAAAAGACATTTAAATGTTCACCATTCCTAAAGGTTTAGCACAAATCTCACCTCTTATTTTCTCTTATTTTTCTCAAAGGTAAATTGTAACCTGAAAAAATAAACACAAACAGAAATCAATAGAAATGAATAGAAAATTGAAAATAAAAGTCATTTATCAAGTACATACACAACAACCTATAACTGACTTAATAGTAATATTTACTGAATAACACTAGAATATAACCCAGAATATACATTTAATATGAGAATAAATAAAGATCATAAACAAATTCTTCACCCTCGACAACTAACTACACTACATGTTAACAAACATATGAAACATAAATCCGAACAATCAAATTTGTTAGAAGAGTCTATTAGGTGATTGATTAATAGTTCTACAATTTCCATCACCAAGATTATGCTTTCATAAGACAACAATAAGGAGATCAAATAAGAATTGGAGTATCTTAGCAAGATAGGAAATAACACTAAAAAGAAACAAAATAAAACCCTCTTAATAAACAAATAAAGAACAACAAAACACTAACATACATAAAAGATTTAAACTTCACTACAACAAAGAGGAAATAACACAAAAAACAACCAAAACAACATTGTTTGAAAAGAAACAAAAGAACAACAACACATAATACACATATAAACTCATCAGCCCTGACAACACAGTACATAACCCATAAACATGTACATATTTATTTCGCAAAAGAAAAAAACAAATAAGATAACAATAATACCAGAAAACCTAGCAGAAGAAAATCAAAAGATGGAGCTATGGGACTTAGAGATGACAACATTGACATCCCAAAGAGCACAAAACTCCTAGATGTTGAAAAGAAAAAACATAACTTTCAAAATGAAAATAAAGAAAAAATTCAGAAAAACAACTAAAGAACTTGTATCCAAAAAATCAACCAATCAATAAGAACAAAGGAAAACAAAGGACTTGTATGAAAAAATATACAATGAACCGATGAAACTACTTGAAAAGAAAAATAGAACCCAAATAATACAAAATTCATAGATCTGAAAACGAAAAAGAAAATAATAGAGACAAACACAAAAAAAAACGAATTTGTTAGATCTCGAAAAGAAGAAGAACCCAACCTTCAACCTTAATCTAAAATAAGAAGAAGAACACCAGCAGAAATAAAAAGAATAACACTAAAAACAAAAATGGGTTGAAAAAAACCTAACCTGAACCTTATGTGAAACGAATAAGAAGCAAAACACCAACAAAAATATGAAATAAGGAGAAGGACAAGAAAAAACAAAAAATGGGTTCAAAAAGACCTAACCTGAATCGTGACAAATTGGAAGTAGAAGATATGAAGAAAAAGAAGAGGAAGAAGCGGGAAACTAAGTTGGGCACGTCCATCAATCATTTCTTCCTGTCCATCGAGTATAGTGGTATCAAACTCAAACGAGGAAAGGGAAGAAGTGCCAAACATTAAAATACATAAATACCACTGCAAATAATGGCATCAGAAACGTGAAGGTGAAGATTAAATGGTCCATTGGCTGTGAAACATTGAGAATGACAGAAAACCCATACTTGAGAACAGGTGTCACAATATTAGAATGGGTATTAAAGGAAAACGAAAATTGGAAATGATTTAAAAATCATTTATTTGGACAGCTGTCAAAATTTTAAGAAAGGACAGTTAGATATATTCATTGGTAGTTTCTTTTCTTATATTGTTATAGATATCAATTTAGCTCTTGCACTTTATAAAATAATGTAAAATATCTTTAACAATGGAAGTTGAGGACATTAGAGTCTCCCTCTCTTTATTGTAATTTTGTATCTTCTCATTGTAACTTCTTTTTTGGTGGTAACAGACCTAGATGTGGACCTACAGGTGACGAGCTTAGGGTAATGGTTATAGAGGTTAGTGGAGGTTCATGATTCAGTAGTGGAGTTTGATGAGGTGGCATTTAGATGGGCTGTAAGAGCATTTGGGGGAAGGCGGGAAGGAGAGGCGGAGGAAGGAGAGGTGAGAGCGTGTGGTGGTTGAATCAAATAAGGTTGTGGTAGAGAGATTGATGGGACAAGTGAAAATGGGGTGAAGGAGAATACATGACGAGAGAACAGGAAATAATGAATTTAGAGTTGTCAAAACGGGTAACCTGATCTGATCCTGCTCGACCCACCATGGGTTAATGATTTAGTGAGCCAACCCAATCCGACTCCCTTCTTAGCGAGCCAAAAAAATTCGAACTCGGCCCGACCCACCACGGGTTGGCGGGTTAAACGGGTTGGCTCACGGGTTCGCTTAATTTAAAAAATATTATTTTTTATTTTTTTTCAGTCGAAACTAAATTTTAATTCTAATTAAAATATAAATAAAATTTAATACAATCAAAATACAAACCAAAATTAAAAAAATACAAATTATTTATGTGTTGGATAAAAAAACAACCTAACATGACCCAAATGTAAAGCCTAGAGCTATCAAAACGGGTCACCCGACCCAACCCGGCTCGGTCCGCGACGGGTTGACCACTTAGTGGGTCAACCCAACCCAGCTCACTTATTAGCGAGCCAACAAAATTAGAACCCGACCCGACCCACCACGGGTTGGCGGGTTAAACGGGTTGGCTCACTGGCTCACTTAATTAAAAAAAACACACAATTTTTTTTTCAATCTCAAGAAAACTAAATTATAATTCTGATTAAAAATCTAAATAAACTTCAATACAATCCAAATAAAATCTCAAATTATGTTAAACTCCAAATACAAACCAAAATCACAAAAATATAAATTACTATCAAACATCAAATCATTATTGTCACTTATCAAACTATACTATAGTATTAGAATCTTGAATGAATAAATCCACAACATTTTCATCTCTTGAAACATCTTCTTTATCCCCATCTACAATATAATATACATATAAAATATATAAATATATATATATAAAATATATATATATATAAAATAATATAAAAAAATATATATATATATATATATATATATATATATATATATATATATTATGTAGAATTTTCAAAAAAGAAGCAATGTATTGGATATATATATATATATATCATAGATAGTCAAAATTAAAGAGTGAAAATAATTTTTTGTGATGCTACTTTCTTACTACATATATGTAACTATAATTTTATAATCAATCATTTGTAATCATATTTTTAATTTGATATTAAAAAATTTATATATTTAGTATGAAATTAAGAAAAGGTATCTTTGTATCGGAATAAATACAAACCAAAATCACAAAAATATAAATTACTATCTAACATCAAATCATTATTGTCATTTATCAAACTATAGTATTAGAATCTTGAATAAATAAATCCACAACATTTTCATCTCTTGAAACATCTTTTTTATCCCCATCTACAATATATATATATATATATATATAATATATATAATATAATATATATATATATATATATATATATATATATATAATATACATATATAAATACATATAATATATATATATATATTAATTAAATATTTAAAATTTATTAGCGGGTGGGTGAGCCAACCCGGCTCATCATGGGTTCAACCCGAATGAGCCGGGTTCTTAATGGGTGGGGTTCATTTTTAACCCGTACTGAAATTTGTAATTTTTTTTCAACCCAATCCAACCCGAATCCGCGATGAGCCGGGTTGGCTCGCGGATTATAACCCATTTTGACGGCTCTAGTAAAGCCCAACTTGATAAAAATAAAATAAAAACACTTGTGTGACCCTTTTATCTGCGGGTTGGTGAGCCAACCCGGCTCACCACGGGTTCAACCCAGATGAGCCGGGTTCTAAATGAGTCGGGTAGAAAATCAACCCGTATTGAAATTTATAAAAAAATTTCAATCCAATCTGATCTGAACCCGTGATGAGCCGGGTTGACAGCTCTACATGAATGGAAGGGATTATGTTTTAGAGTTTTTGCTTTTTTTTTTTCAAAGTGTTATTAACAAAATTTTTACGATTTAATAATAGAAGAAAGAAAGATTTGATGTAATTTAAAAAAAGAAAAAAAAAGTTTATTAGATATTAAAAATTAAATTTTGTTAAATTTTATAAAAGAATTTATCAAAATATCATATTCTTATATTTTAACATATATGAGATTTACATTTAGGAAAAAATTAAAGTTACCATGAGAAGAAGAAAGAGAGAGAATTGCGGAAGAAGATGGAAACTCTAATACCGTTAATTATAATTTATTGATGAATATATTTTCCACTTTTTTCTAAAGTTTAAGACTAATTTGATATATATTTTAAAGTAAAAATTAAATACAATTTTAATACATAATTTGGAGATAAAAATCTTTTATTAAATTATCAGTAATGAAGTTATTTATTAAAATATTTTATAATTGTAGATGGTACAATTAAACATATGTATATAATAACTTCATATTAATATTATTTTTTATTTATAAAACATATATTTAAGATTTAAATTTAAAATAAAATAAAATAATATATATTAGACATTGTAAATAAAGCAAAATAAATTTAATATATAGAATGTAGCAGGAAACTTATTTAAAATTAATAAAAGTCAAAAGATAATACCATCCAAATAAGATTGATGTATAATTGTGACATATTAAAATATGTATTATAAATAATATAGTTAAATAAATATAGGCATATCATCTTTTTCAGTTAGACATATAACGTATCTAGCTGAAAATTTATTTTCATTTTGAAATATATTTTGATTTCTTTACGTTACATCAACATGGGAGAGGCAAAGATGGTTACGTTGTTATTGTCTCACTGATATGTGTCAGTCGTTGACTGACCTTCTCTGTATAGTATTATGAGAAAAAATGGAAAAACTTACGGAAGCAACTCCACACACGTAAACCAAAATTCCACCACACTTTTGAAGTTGTGGGTTTGGAAAATTCAAAAACTGGAAGCGTGTTTCGAAGAATTTAACAAAGATCTCCGAAATACAATGTAAAAATATCATTAATTCTATGGTTAGACTTTGACCATGATAATTCGTCATAGAATTAAACGCTTGAGTTATATACAGAGGACCTGGCACATTATAAACACTTAAATAATAATTAATTTCAATGATTCAAAATATTTTTAGAGACTAATTTTTTAATTAAAAATTAATTGTTTTAATAACTAATATTAGTGTCAAATGTAAGTATAATAAGGTATTTTAATGCACACAAACTTTTTTACTAGTTCACTTCAATGCACCTATATCTAGATGGTCAAGATAACCATAGCTTGATCTTCCTTTAAACACGAGAATCTACAATAATTCTTATACTTGAATTCTTGTAAACACAAATCACATTACCTAGTTTTTGAATCACACAAGAAACACTAAAACACATAGCAAGAAACACTTTTGCAGAGCTGGACTCACACCAGAAACACCACAAGTGGACAAGAAAGATCAAACCTCAAACGTGACTCTCCCTAGCCAACCAAGAACTTTTCTTCAATGCACAAACCGAGAGAAATCACAACTCAAACACCTATGAGTTGATCACGAACTGCAACAACACTGACTTTTTTAGAGAGAAAGAGATTCTTCAAACTTTCCCAAGTGCTAAAAACATATATCTCTTTTTCTCACAGAAAAATACAAGCTTTATAGCTAGTAAACTGACATATTGAACTGATTGAAAATACTTCTAAATCGATTGATTTCACTTTAACTAAAATCAATTGATTGATTGTTATTTTAACCGATCAAATATGTTGTTCACAAAACTATAAGCAAAAGCTATTTAGGTGTTCTATCCATGTCTAAGTTCCAATCCATTTTCCAATTAGTCGGTACTAACAAATAACATGATATTCCATTATACACATTAGTAACTAAGATAGAACACTTGAATATGAAAAAGAATATACTGCATTTGAAAAGTTACATAGAGAAATAACTTATGATTTACTTCCAACTACTCTGTCTCGTTGAGCGAGACAGATCCAACCGTTAGGCGAGTGTTGGCAATCTGGCTGAGCAAGATGATCCTAGCAAACAACTCTAATCTTCTCAAATCTTCCATTTTCCAACACAATAATCTCAAAGAAAAATGGAAAATATACCAAACTTAAAAGAACACATAACTTCAACATCTTTCTATAGGATGAGCACAAACTACACGAATAAAGACAAATAATAAAGATTAATAAGCATAAATACTAAGTATTTATCAAACTTATCAATTTTATTATGCATTGTCAAATAGAATGCTTCAATCTATTCAATATGTCGATTTCACTTGACCTAAGTGAAATCAACTGATTAAATAATATTTCAGTCGATCAAATATGTTACTTGCAAAACTATAATAACAAGTCTTTTAACCTATTAAAAACCATTTTAACAAATTGAAAGGTTGCAACCAAACACAAGACACCTATTTTATGTCAAATATTGTTCAAGTGAAGCTCCATTTTCAAGCTTCAAGAACTTTCCATGTAGTCCAGTTCAATGTCCACTTGAAGCTTGATCAGATCAATCAACATTCATCAATTCTTCATATCTTCATCAAACCTTTATCATTCTTTCATATCTTTATCAAATTTCTATTCACCAAAATTATTTTATGCTAGCAATCTCCCCCTGATTTGATGAAGTCAACATCCATTGATTTCATGATGCCAACATCCATTGTTTTATTGTTGTACTCATAACTATCAAGCTTGAGGATATGAAAAACAGTGACAAAAACCAACATATACGAGATTTCAAACAATATTTATATATCATGATCACTCCCCCTATCATATAGCATGAAATTTTGTACGAATTAGATTCACACTAGTGCAAATTTGGGCTTTTAAATTGCCCTTTATGCCTCTGTTATAGGGAATAGAAGCATACTCAAATGCAGTGACAATTTTGTAATTTTAGCGAACTTTCATGCCTCGTTTGTCCAACTAACCAAAGCATAAAGCCTTTTTGCCTCGGTTCTAATACAACTGAAGCATAAAGTCTTCCAAATTTTATAAAATTCCAACTATTTTGAATTTTTTTAATTTGAATGCATAGTTTTGGGCTTCGGTTCCCCCCAAACCAAGGCATAAAAGGTTTTCTACTTCGGTTTCATCGTACCCAAAGTTGATAAGTTGCTTTAATTTACAAAACTGACATTTTTTTAATTATTTTATTCGTTAAATGGCTTCCGATTTATCTTAGAACTGATGCATCATGGTGTATATGTTTCGAATTGGCTTAGAATTAAGGCAAAAAGAGGTTTTATACCTTGTGTAAGTAAATAACCGAGGTAGAAAAGGGTTTTATACCTCGAGTAAGTAAATAGTTGAGGCATAATCTAGGATAAAAATCCCTAAAACAGATTCAAATTTCACTATTCTTCGTCTACACGTTCGTTCTCTTCATCGTCTTCCTTCTTCCTCCGACGAGATGCACCACCATTTCCACTTTCGCACTAGTTCCACTGTAGTTGTGCCACCAATGGACCGACATTATGCTGCGATTGTTGTCCACCATTGAACCTTCCTCCTTGTACGGTATTTTCTTGTGTTTTCTTCTTTTTGTTTAGCGTTTTGGGTTATTGCTTTTGTGCATTTTCAGTCCATTCTTGCATCATACCCAATTTCGTTTTTAGTTGTAAAAGTTTGCTATGGTTGAATATGCTTTGCTTAGGTGTGTAATTGGTTGAATATGCTATGCATAGGTTTGGAAGATGTAAATTATATTTTGATAGAAATTGACACTTCAACCACGAGTGAACAACCCTCACAAACTCCTCAACCTACTACCTAATCGATTTCGACTGTTGTGCCACTGATACTCAATGTTGTTGACTCAATTGTAGAGAATGAGGAAACTCCTCTTACATGATCGCAACCAATGATCACCTTGGTAACTTTTATTCCCTATGTTCTTTGAACTTGTTTCTTTGGTTTTCCCTTTTCATTAATGTTTCCACTCCCAAGTCTGATGATAGAATCAGCGTCAATCACCATACACGTGAGGTATTTTTCACTCTGGAGCGTGCGCTCTGTCACGGTTTTGTCCTTAAAAGCAGTGGCGGAACTTGGACAAAAAATTTAGGGGTGCCAAATTAGATTTTTTATGTATAAATTTTTTTTTAGTTAAAAAAAGTTCTTCATTTCTTATGCTTAAAACAAGAACACATAATAGTAGAATTCAAAAAAATATGACTATCATTCGCTATTGTCAACACCCAATTTCGTTCGGATAAGAAATAATTTTGCTTTTAAAAAATAATTAGGAAAAGGAGAGAATAAAAAAAGAGTAGTGAACGTTGATTTGAGTATGGATATATTCCTATATTTTCATCTCATTTTAATTTTAGTTTAATCTTGTTTTATTTTATTTAATCTTGGTTTCTTTATCTTGGTTATTTATTTTATCTTATTTAATTTTATTTAATTTTATTTTTAATTTTTTAATTTTGATTTTAATCATATTTTATTTACTTTTTTTTATTTTATTTCGTTTTATTCCTTTTTTAAAAAAAAAATGTATATAAATAAAATGAAAAAAAATGAAAAAAGATAAATAGAAGAACAAGAGGTTAACGTAAGGTCTTTGATATTAGCAAACCTAAGGTCTCTGATAATTAAGTGTGGTAGCTAGCTGGCTATGGTCATGTGTTGGGTATTGGGCTCCCTTCCTATGTGGAGAAAAGGCCCAAAATTTGAGAAGCTCATGTCTCACTTAACCTAGTGGAGAGGAGGCTATAAAATAAAGAGAGAGGCAGAACAATAGAGTCAGAATACACTGAAAGCCCTAACACATAGAGGGAGAGGTAGAGGGAAAATTCTGTTCACGTTT
>Ga0214544_1013027_pt1 | contig 10400 bp, 16 predicted proteins | sample CNSS3metaG_FD_160074 | JGI IMG/M metagenome (GOLD analysis project Ga0214544, IMG submission 160074) | Root nodule microbial communities from cowpea collected in UCLA plant growth center, Los Angeles, California, USA - CNSS3 | ecosystem: Host-associated > Plants > Roots > Nodule | place: USA...
TGTGCCACTTCGCGTTGCTTTCTTAGCTACGGTTGAATGCGCATAAGTGCCTGCAGTTCCGCTGGGAAGTCTGCGCCGCGTTGTCGGGTTTGCGAGATCAGGTGCTCGAAGCCGGACGCAGATGTTACAGCTTCGACGTTTAACGTAAGTGCTGTGCAGCGGCCACCTAGCGGACGACGGGGCAATACGCGAGTCTGCGGCCTGTCTGAATGATTAGGCTTAGAATGTACACAGTGAATATCACTGAACCAGTGCAGTGGCTTGAGGTCTTCGCCGGAGCCGGCCGGCGGCGGAAGTGGAGCGTTGAGGACAAGGCGCGGATCGTTGCGGAGACCGTAGCGAGCGGCGACCGGTCTGTTCGGTAGCGCGACGGCATGGATTGTCGCCGCAGTAGTTGTTCGGCTGGGGACATCAGTTGCGAGGAGCAGCGGGCGTCATTCCGAAGAAAGTGCAGTTTGTACCGGTGGTGGATGCCGTGGTGCCGACAGCTGCTCTTCGTCGTGCGCAGAAAGCGGTGCGCGGCAAAGACGGGTCACGGGCTCATCGAGATCGAAGTTGACGGCATCACAATCCGCGGCCGGTCGTGGTGCAGACCCAACGAGGATTGCGTCGATCGTCCAGGCCCTGAAGGCAAGCCGGTGATCGGGCCGTCGGGTGCGGTCCGGGTGATGGTGGCGACCACGCCGGTAGACTTCCGCAACGGAATGGGGGGCTTGCCACCTGGTGCGCAAGGGTAGGGGCTGCCCCATTCTCAGGCGCTGTCTATGTGTTCAGGGCCAAGGGGGCGGACGGGTCAAGCTGGTGTTCTGGGACGGAACGGATTTGTGCCTGTTCGCCATGAGGCTCGAGGGTGGAATCCTCCGCTGGCCGAAGATCGAGGACGGTGTGGTGCGTCTGTCTGGGCGCGCAATTGTCGGCGCTGCTCGATCACCCATGTTGATGCCGCTCGTTGGCTGACAGATTCTTAGATCAAGTTGCGCAATGACATCGTTTCGAAGGACACCAATAGAGTGAAGAATAGATGGTTTATTGGGGAGGGATAGGCGCGGCTGGGCTGACGATAAACGCTCAGCTCGGATCTGTACAGAGAGCCAGTTCACCGGAATCTCGAGCCCTTTAGGCTAGTGCGGGTGGGCTGCGGAGTGAGCCGTCATGGTCCCATCGAGCACGCTGGACTGTTACCTTGATGGCTGCGGCACGACCGAGCCAGCACCTCATCGGCGCGATCGGGAGAGTGGTGGCGGCTGGTAAGGATTGCGGCGATCTCGTCGTCGGGAACGCCTCGCGAGCGAGCGTTAGAAGGCGTCTCCCCATCTCGGCGCCTCGCATCAATCTGATGACGGAGTTGATACTCATCCTTAGTTCGAGCTCCGTCACAGCGCCTCCACGCGAGGACGATCCCGCCGACGCAAAGTCGTACTCACCGCGATCGAGAACGAGCTTTTCGATGAGGCATCGCAACAACGCCTTGCGATGCGCATCCGAGATCGTCTCGTCACCCCATATCTGCGGGAGGCGGCCAGTGAGGCTGATGACCTTGTCGTTGAGCTCCTTGCTTAAGGCCACTTGTGTGATGGCTTTGGGCGGCGCTGTCGCGCAAGCGCTACTTCGGCGGCGCGCACGTCGTTAAATCCCGCTTCCCCGTCGGAGCTCGAGTTCCGAGGCCACCAACCGACTATCTAGATCAGCTCGGTTGAACTGCCGTTCGGCGAGCGTCGCGTGTACCGCTTGCGCGAGAGCTCTCGGCTCTGTACTGGAGCGTAACGCATTGTTCATCTGCTGCTGCACCCGGCGTGAGCGCGACAAGGCATCCAGTTCGGCTGGCGCTGGTGTGATTAGGAATGCCTCGCCAACGGCTGCATCGATATGGGCGGCGCGAATGTGTTGGGGGGCTGACCTTCCTGGGTCCGCAGATGATTGCATACATACTCGCCGCCGCACTTGTCGCGGACGTACATCTTATGACCACATCGTGCGCTCCAGGCAATACCGCGGAGCAGGGACCCGCCATTGCGACGCGCGCCGCGGGTTTTGATGCGCATGCATTCGGCTCAGTTATCTCTGATAACGGTTCGGATTTTGTCATAGATCGGCCAATCGATATAGGCTGGATATCGATCTTTAACGACCATCCGCTACTCCTCCATCGGGGAGCCCGCGTATGCTGGGGTTCTTCAAGGTCGCCGCGACGGCAGCCAGCGTCGAGCGCGTCCAGCACAAATCACCATACTAATCACGACGCGGCAGTTCCAGGTCACGCTCGTTCGACGCTCGAATGACTTTGGCAACTCTGCGCAGCTGCAGGAGCAATTGTAAGACGAGACCGAGCCGCCCTTACACGGCGATGTCGGGATCCTTAAGGACCACGACGCCCCTCGGGCCCGCATCAGCCCGATTGGCCGCATAGCCGCAAGTTGGCCGCGTTCGGCTTTGGGCAGTAGGCCAGCGTCAGCCGGCTGCGGATCGTATGTAGTTCAAGCTCGGAGATCGAACCCGTCAGCCCGAGAAGCAATCGTCCGTTCGGATCATCCGGATCATAGACACCATCGCTGTCGGCGATCAGGCAGCAACGTAGACCGAAGGTATGCGCGAGGTCGAGGGCGATGCAACGGGACTCCTGTATCAGCCGGTGGATCAGGAACGATGCTTGCATGATCGATTATCGCGATTACGGCAAAGCAAGCATACAGTGCACATGGCGAAGTGAGCGATGCCAGAATCGGCATTCCTTGTGATCAAGACCGAGTTCGTTGTTGACGATTTCGAAGCGTTAACAGCACCTACACCACCTTTAGATGGACGCGCTTTTGGCGCGCAATAGAGGAAAAGGTCAAGAAGATCGCGGGGGCTCATCAGAATAGGTAGGTGCTCGCGTCTAGCTGATCGCGCATTATCGATCTCTGGTTTGCGTACAATGAGAACGTCTATCAAGAAAGAACATGTAGCAATGAGAACCTTGGTCAATCCGTTGCAGGTTTCCCGATCCCTTCAAACATATGATCGCGCCGCAGTCGAAAAAGGCATCGAGGTCTTTGTCGGGTTTGATTTTCATGAGTATGTCTCAATTACGCGGGCTACTCCGACAAAGGGTCCCACGTATCCAAATTTCCGGCCGGACCGCTCGCCAATCAAGTCAGGCGAGGGGTATTGGATCAAGGGGCACGATGAGAACAACGACGTCGCGTTCTTAGTGGCAGCTCGGCTATATGATCTTTCTAACACTAACTTTGCAGAACACGTAGAGTCGCTAAAGGCATTCTACGCCGAGCCCGCCCTACATGCACATCCTCAGGACCGCTGCTCTTGCTCCGCACCAAGCGCAAAGAAGATCGTTGGGAGGGTAGCTTACCACGGGGATCTTTGGGTGCGCGAAGACTTTAGAGGTAAGGGGCTGTCCAGGATCATTTCGGGATTGCTGCACGGTATGAGTTTTGGCATGTGGGCTCCCGACTTCGTATGCGCATTTGTCGCGCGCGGGCTAATCGAGAAAGGCGCCTTGCAAACGCTGCATTGTGAACCAGGAGGCTCGGTATTGAAGTTGGTCGGAGAAAGTATTTCGCACGACGAGTGGCTTATTTGGCTAACTGGCGAAGAACTGAGGGAGCTTGTGTATCAGAACGACGAAGTGAGATAGTAGACCACTAGAAAAGGTGTTCACCGCCGAGCCTGATCGTGATTCATTTGCTCTGCGGGTGGGCGCCCTGCGGCAGCAATAGAACGGGCGCGTTGGCTGACTTCTTCATGGCCTACTACATTCGACGCCTGTGATTTTCAACGTTGAACAGGGGGCAACCATGCACATAACCCGTTGCCAAAAATCGTTCTCTGGTTTGAAATTTATACGATGGGATGCGCCAGAAACCGATCGACCAGTAGCCCATAACCGACACGCGACTGAATGCCGTGGCCGTCGCAATAATAATTGGGCGGTGGCTCGATCCAGCTCATTGACAAGCGTCGTGGGTTTAATAAGTGCGTTTCATCGTTTCTTGTTAGCAAGATCTGCTATCGCTTACTAATAGTTGCCGTTCAATACAATCACGTTCGAAAACGGTGGAGATGAGAAAATGTCAGCAAATTCGCCTCGCGACCAGAAGGGCTTGAGCTTATCGTCGATTGCCAGCGTGGCCCGGTTGTCGGAGGCAGAGTTTGCGACAAATTATAGAGATGCAATGCGACCAGTTCTCCTACGCGGTGCCTGCGCCGCTTGGACCGCTTGTCAGCGCTGGTCTCCCGAGTATTTGGATCGTGTCGCCGGATCACTTACAGTGCCCGTCAAAACGCTTACCAGCAACGGTATCGACGTTTCTTCCTGGCGACTTGCAGAATACGTGCGGTTCATTATGGAGCGGCCGCCGTGTGGGGACGAAGTCTCATCGAGCGCTGAACAAATTCCGTACTGCCACGACATTCCATTATTGGGTCTGGTGGAAACGCTGGCCGCCGATTGTCAACCATTTCCCACGAGCTATCTTAGTCCATGCTATCGTCAGCATTGGTGGCGCTACTCGCAGTTCTTCATGGGCCCAGCCGGGGTGATCACCCCGCTTCACTTCGACACCCTCCTAACTCATAACTTCTTCTTTCAGATTTATGGCACGAAGACATTTACAATCATGCCGCCGGATCAGGCTAATTTGTGTGGACGCCGCGGTTGGAGATGGTTCGATGTGGACCCAGAACAACCGGACTATGCGCGCTTTCCGCAGTACCGGCAAGCAACCCCGGCCAAAATCGAGGTAAATGCCGGCGATATGCTCTACATGCCGCCCGGAACGCTCCACCACGTTCGCAGCCTAACGGCATCGATCTCCTTCAACATTGATTGGCACACTGAACAGAGCGTGCTCGATGCGCTAGCCCAGGCATCCAATGGAATGCCGAAGGAAGTTGTTTATTACAATGCGATCGCGGCTTTGTCCGCAATCGCCAAAGTTCCTGAGCAAATTACCTTTCCACTCTACCAGCCCTACCTGAGTTATGTGAGTTGACAGAGCATGCCCCAGAGGGCTCAGCGACGTAGCGAGCTCGATGGAGGTCGAGATAGTTTAGCAACGCCATCTTCATCGGGCCCGCGCCGCAGCGGGTGTGATCATCGAATTTGCCAGAAGGGTCGGGTGCTGACACCAACATGATTCAAGGAACCACCGACGACTTGACGAGATGATGTACCTCCAGGCGGTTGTGGAAAAGATCCTGATGCCAATCAATTGCCAGAGATGATCGGCTTTGCCGACCAGCGCCCGCGGAGCTGGAGTGGAAAGTCAAATGTGGCACCCAATGGCGAGAAACGCGCCGAACGTCTTGGAAACGGCTAACACGTCGGGAGTTGGGAAGCAGCGTCGACATGGTCAAGCTACGCATCCCCAAGCTGCGCAAAGACGTCTACCTCCGAACTCCCCTCGCACACTCGGCGCATTGCCACGAATGTTGCGCGGGGATAGGACGAGTGGCATCTCGAAGAGGCAGGTCGGCCGTGTGCCGAGATCGAGGGCAAGTTAAAGGCGTTCGGCCGCCCTACCGAGGCAAGGAGGCTGGGTTCAGGGTATCTTGACCGCTCGTGTGTGCTAGTTCTGAGCGCAGGCGAGCAATATTACTCGCCTAGCGGGCTGATCGAATCTGCTATCATTCGGCGAAGCTGCGGCGACACCGCTCGGTTCACAGGGCTGAAAGCGGGTTTCGGCGACGCCGTACCGGCGTCCAGATTAAGGGCATGCGCGCGAACTATCTCAAAAATTCAGGCTATGTTTCCGTGTAAGAACATCATGATCTAATCCCGAAGTGCCCGCATGCCGATCTTTTCAACGCCCGCGGCCGGGCGTGGGTGGCCGCCCAACAGCTGCCGGACGAGGAGCGCGCGGCCATCGATCGGCACGACCGTGAGCCGGCTGGCGGAAGACGTGGCTCTGCTCGACCGCGAGATCGCGCAGGCCGCCATCGACGATCTCGCGGCCAACAGATTGATGACGATCACCAGGGGCAATCTGGCGGTTTCCGCCGGCATAGTGGGGGCGATCGGCGACATCAGCCGGTTCGACAGCTCGCAGAAGCTGGTGGGCTATTTCGGGCTGAACCCGCGGGTGCGGCAGTCGGGACTCGGAGCCGCCCATCACGGTCGGATCAGCAAGATCGGCCGCAGTCTCACGCGCGCGCCATGCTGATCGAGGCGGCCTGGGCCGCGGCCAAGGCGCCCGTTCCACTGCATGCTTTTTTCGTGCGGATCCGCGCCCGGCGTGGTCGCCGCGGTGGCCGTGGCTCGCAACCTCGCCGTGCTCTGCTGGCTTTGCTGACGAAGGGCGAGGATTACGTGTCGGTGCGCTCGGCGCTGGTCGCTAACAAGGCCCGCGCGATGCAACTTCAGACTGGACATCCGCAACAGAAGGGCAGCCGGCATGGACCAGCCTATGCCTAAAACATCAAGGCGCTGCGCGGCCGTGAGATGTTGATTGCCGCCCAGGCGGAGCGAAGCCACGAAGAATTGGTGTCGCAATCCGCGGCGGCCAAAAATCCGGCGCGCGGGCGCCTTAGTTCGGCAGGACAAAATAGGCAGTCCGGCGGTGCTTGCAGCCGACGTCAGGCAGATCCCCGCGGCGCAGCATGTAGTCGATTGACTTGGCAACTGCAGACGAGTTCGACAGCCGGGCACGTTGCTCGCACAGCCATGTTTCCAATGCCGTCAACGGCGGAGCTCCTTGCTCCTTCCTCATACGCAGACCCTATTCTGCGCTTTGGCCTTTGATGCCGCGCTCAATGTCGAACAGCGCATCGCCAGAGAACGTGATCCATTTCGTCAGAATTAATCCTGCGCTCGTGACCGGTGCATGGGAAGATCCGTTGAGGATTACCCAGGCGCAGTGACCTGCGGGTAACTCTCTTCGGAGTAGCTATGGCGGAATCTATTCAATGGCGCCTCGCGACTGCAGGAATTCAATGTCTTTCGATGTAAGCACTGGTGCCTGGCAGATGCCGGTCTGGGCTACGTCGACATGTTTGGCGATGAGGCGTAAAGCGTCATGGCATTAGGTCCGATGGCCTGAATTTTAGAGGTAGTTGGCACACTCCTCCGGGCGTGAAGGCATCGAGCGCACGGCCAATTGCGGCGCAGACCGCCTCGACGGTTCGCGCGGCAGCTTCACCCGAGCAGGTGCTTGGGCTTGGCAAAGACCCGTTCGATCGGATTCAGATCGGTCGAGTATTCGGCAGGAAGAACAGCTTGTCGCCAACCAAACGGATGAGCTGGCGAACAGCTTTGCTCCTGTGGCTGCCGAGGGTATCCAACAGGACGATATCGTCTGGGAAGGACGGCCAGAAGAACGATCTCGACATAGGTCCGAAAGCTCTCGTCATCGATCGACCCTTCGATGAACCAGGGCGCATCGATCCGGCGCGCAAGGCGGCCAGGAAAAATTATAGTCTTCCAGCGTCCGTGAGGAGCTATGCGGGATTTTGGGTGATGAGGCGATCAGCGGCGTGGTTTGCCGGCACGTAGATGACCTCGATGCCGTCGTTGAATCTGACATCTGCGATGACCTTGAGCAACTGATTTGTACCTTTGAGCCGCCGCCAGGTCTTTGAAGCGGTGATCACCAGCTTGAACACCATCAGCTTGGCGGCTGTCGGCGACAACGAACCCTTCGTCCGCACGGTTCTGTGCCGCACAGTCGCGAACACGCTTTTGATAGGGTTGGTCGCGCGCGATCGCCCGGCCGTTATTTCTCGGCAAGGACGTCGATCGCCGCTTCTGCGGACGCGCGGCGCGGCGCCCAATAAACCTCGCGCAGATCCTTCTTCATGGTGACATGCACCGAGAGAGCGGGACTTTGTCCGGGACGTTGACGGTCTTGTGTACCCAACATGCTGGTAACGTGTGCCGGGAAAGACCGCGTAGACGCCTTTCGGAAGCCGAGCGCGCCGTCGCCGAGGGCAATTTCCGGCGCGATCTGCAATCCGCGCTGCTTGACGTCGATCAGGAGTTCGCGCCAGCTCTGCGCGCTCTCCCGGACGCCGACCTGGAAGCCGATCAGTTCCTTCTTGCCTTCCGGCATCGCGCTGATCAGCACCAGCCTGCATTCGCCGTGGTATTCCATGCGGGCCTGCAGGAAGACGCCATCGGCCCACACGTACACGTATCGCCGCGCCGACAGGTCGCGTCTCTGCCACCGCTCGTACTTGCCCTGCTACTCGGCCGTCAGCGAGACTCCACCGCCGGGCGACAGATTCGGCGCATCCTTCCCCGGCAAGGCCCTCAGCGCCTCCTGGAAGTAGCCGGTCGAGATGCCGCGCAGATAGAGCACTGGAAACCGCGCTTCCAGACTTCTGGGTCGCCGCGCCCACTGCGGCAGGATTGCCGAGCTGAACCGGATGCGTTCGCTTTCGCTGGACTCTCCACGGTCGCGAACCTTCGCCCGCGCGACCTCGACCGCGCCGACGCGGGTCTGGATCGTTCGCGTCCCGCGCTCCGGCGCGCAGGATATTGGTCAGTGGATGTCGATCTCGTCGGGCCGACGAAGCGGGACAATGTTGCTAGTCTCGTTCATGGCGTATCGCTCTCCTCGAGAGGTTCTGGCAGGCTCGACACCCGGCTCTATACGCCGCCTATCTCATTCCGTCATCAGCCACCCCGATAGCTCGTCCGTGAGGGACCTTGGCGGGAGCCTTTGATCGCGCGGCGGCCCATCCCCGTAAGCGAGCCATGTCGGTCCACGTCAAGGTCTCGTCGATAAAGACCAGCCGCTCAGCTTCGATGCGAACTTGTTGTTACTTTGCCACTCGGCTCGTCGTCGTGCGACAGTCTCGACGATCGGCGCCCGCCAGCTCCGACGCTTTTTTGAAAGCTGAGATTCTCGGCATGCACAAACTTCCATACTGAGTGATAGTCCACCTTCAGGCCGCAGCCGGCAAGCTCGGCCACGAGCCCACGTATGTGAAACCACCATCCTTAATCCCATGCCACAGCCAGACCGCGTGATCTCCCGAAACCTCCTTTGGCTTGTGACCGCCCATCTGGCCTGACTCTACGCTGCCGGTCTCCTCGACCCGCTGCATCCAATTGATCGCCGTGCTGATCGTGAGCCAAACTGCTTGGCGGGCCTGATTGCGGGACATCCGCCCTAGAGCAGATGAGCGGAGTAGAGAGGTCACTTATCTACGGAACCGCGTCTAGTAGAGCCTCTTTGTATTGTACGGCGATCTCTTCTACCAGCTCAGCAGCGCCCACGATCGAGCGCACGCCCGAAACGGAGTGCCCTGCACTCCAGATATCGATCCAGCGTCGTGGTCCTTTCCTCGAATCGTTCCCGCTATAGATTTTCGCGGCACGCTGCTGGGAGATCGCTTCGTCGAGTTTGGACGGGTCAAGACCTGCGGCTACGATAGAAGGCCTTAGCATACTGACGCCTAATCCTGTAAAGGCTCTCGTCACCACTACGTCGTCGAGCGTACTAGCGACTAACATTTCACGGTAGGGAAGGCTCGCCATACTCTCACGTGTTGCAATGAAGCGAGTCCCCATGTACCCGAGGTCACACCCAAGCAAACGTGCTGCCGCAAGCGAACTGCCATCAGTTATGCCACCTGCAAGGGTGATAGGACCATCGAAGCCGGCTCGAACCGCCCTCACGAACGCAAACGGATTGGCCCAGCCAGTATGGCCTCCGGCTCCCGCGGTAAGCAGAACCAAGCCGTCGGCACCCGCCCGGATCGCCTTTTCAGCATGGCGGAGCGACGGAACGACGGCGAGGACGAAACAGCCGATTTCGTGCAAGGCGTCGATGACTAAGCTGGGCGATCCCATGCTGGTTATGACGATTTCTACCTTGTGACGCAGCAGGCAGGCAAGATCATCCTTTATTCGCGGGTGTTGTATGATCAGGTTTGGACAATGCGGGGCTGCTGGCCGGTCTGGCTGAGCTTGATTGTGGCCAATGCGAGTTAGCCAGTCATCGAGCTCCTCAATCGATCGAGCATTCACAGTGGGGAAGGCACCGATCACCCCAGATCGGCAGACAGTGCTCACAAGTTCTACTCCAGACACGGAGAACATCGGCGCGGCCACGAGCGGTACCGCAAGTCTGGACGCAATCGCCGCCGGCAATCGGCTTTTCTGGGCACGTACATTCATAGGTAGCTCTTCCTCCAAACTGAGTTGCGCCCGTTGCAATCGGGCCGGCTCACTCCCTTATTATTGACGTCACTCGTTTTGCGATCTGCCTTTCAGTCGACGCGGTGAGGGAGCGCTTCGGCTCTTGGTCAGAGAAGCAATGGCATGCGCCTCTAACAAAGGCACCTATCAAAAAAAGGAGTTGATTAGAGCAGGAAAGTTGGACGGAAGAGCCTAGTTCGCAAGCCATCAAGGTGGCGCGCCGTTCGCAACATTCCGGCGCAAAGTGATCGCGGCCTGC
>Ga0214544_1013028_pt1 | contig 10397 bp, 4 predicted proteins | sample CNSS3metaG_FD_160074 | JGI IMG/M metagenome (GOLD analysis project Ga0214544, IMG submission 160074) | Root nodule microbial communities from cowpea collected in UCLA plant growth center, Los Angeles, California, USA - CNSS3 | ecosystem: Host-associated > Plants > Roots > Nodule | place: USA...
ATTAAGTTAAATTTAATTAAAATTAGAAGTAACAGTATATTTTATTATGTCAAATTTAATTATAATTATAATTATAATTATAATTTAATTTAATTTATATTTTATTTTTATAATTTTATATTAAAAATTTTATAAAATTCATATTTTTTTAAATATTTGTGGGTATCGGGTATCCACGGGTACCCGCGGGTTTTAAAAATATCCGTGGGTATTTTTTATGCGGATACCCGGCGGGTAAACGGGCGGGTAACGGGCAGATTTTTTTTTAGCAGGTCGGGTACGGGTATCATACTATTCGTGTCCGACCCGACCCGTTGCCATCCCTAACCAGGACGGGCCCGATGACAAGGACAGACTCGACGAGCAAGATGAGCCCGACGACGAGGACGGGCCGGATAACCCGGACATGGCAGACAACACGGACGGGACCAAAAACCTGGACGGGCCAGACGACCAAGATGGGCCCGACGACTAGGACGGGCATGACAACCCGGACATGTCAGACAACACGGACGGGCCTAACGACCCAAACAGGCCCGAAAACCTGGATGGGCCAGACGAGCCAAATGGACCCTACGACCCAGACGAGCCCAACGATCTGAACGGGTCGACGACCCGAACGGGCCCAACGATCCAAACAGGCCCAATGATCCAGACAGGCCCAACAACCCGAACGGGCTCGACGACTCGTATGGACCCGACGATCCAAACGGGCCCGACGACCCAAACGGGCCAGACGATCCGAACGGGCCTGACGACCCAGACGTGCCAGACGACCCGAATGGGCCCGACGACCCGAACGGGCTCGACGAACCAGACGGGCCCGATGACCTAGACGTGCCAGATGACCGGAACGGGCCCGACGACCCGAATAGGCCTGATGACCCAGACGAGCCCGACGACCCGAACGTGCCAAACGACCCAAACGGGCTCGACGACCCAAACGGGCCCGACGACCCAGACGGGCCCGACAAACCAGACGTGCCATACGATCCGAACGGGCCCGACGAGCCCAACGACCTGAACGGGCCTAACGACCCAAACGCGCTCGACAACTCGGATGGCTCTGACGACCCGTTCGGGTCGTTGGGCATGTCTGGATCATCGGGCCTGTCTGGGTCATTGGTCCCGTCCAGGTCGTCTGGTCCGTCCGGCTCGTCGAGCCCGTTCGGATCATTAGGCTTGTCTGGATCATTGGGCCCATTCGGGTTGTCGGGCCCGTTCGGGTCGTCGAGCCCGTTCGGGTCGTCAGGCACGTTTGGGTCGTCGGGCCCGTCTGGGTCGTCGGGCCCTTTCGGGTCGTTGGGCCTTTCTGGATCATTGGGCCCGTTTGGATCGTCGGGCCTGTTCATATCGTTTGTCTTGTCCGGGTTGTTGGGCCTGTCCGGGTTGTCGGGCTCGACTAGGTCGTATGGCCTGTCTTGGTCGTTAGGCCCGTCTGGGTTGTCAGGCATGTTTGTTTCGTCAGTCCCATCTGGGTCGTCAGGCCCGTCTGGGTTGTAGGACCCGTTCGGGTCGTCGGGTCCATACGGGTCGTCGGGCTTGTTTGGGTCATAGGGCCTGTTAGGTTCGTCGGTCCTGTCCGGGTCATTGGGCTCGTCCAGGTCATCGAGCCTGTCCGGGTCGTCGAGCCTGTTTGAATCATCGGGCCCGTTTGAGTCGTCGTTCTTGTCGAGGTCGTAGGGCAGGTCCGAGTCGTTAGACCTATTTGGGTCGTCATGCTTTTCCGGTTCGTTGGGCCTGTCTCACAGATAGTAATATATTTAAAAAAATAATATATTTTTCGTGTGGAAGATAAAAGCCCATGGGTTGGCCCTGGCCCACAGGGCTTTTGTAGGGTTTTTGGCTCTATGGACTTCTTTGTTGGGGGCTTTTTTTCAATATGGGTTTTTTTGGCCCTAGCCCACATGGGCCAGAGCCAAACCCTGTGGGCTGGGCCAAATTGACACCTCTAATGGTATCGTATAAGGAATAGTAAAAATGAACTAACCAATTACCGGGGAGTGGCAGTTTCCTTCGCACCAAAAATCGCAGAATTTCTGGGGGAATATGCATCTTTCGACACAGATTTTCGTGCACTCTTTTCGATCTTCATCAGTCCAAGTGAATGCCTCAACACATACACCCACCACAACACACGCCAACAACAATGCAACGTATTTGTTTCCCATCTTCACTTTTTCAAATGCCTTACGGTGATTTGTTCTTGTTTTTCTTTTTTTAGTGCAATAACTCCTTCTCTTTTTCCCTTTCCTAGTTTTGGAACAACGGGTATATATAGCTACATAAAATGACTCCTCAACCACACACAATGTCATGGTTTCTTGCTACAATTTGGGACTCTCGCAACCAAGTGTCCTAATTTAATGCAAACAAGTTATAAATTAACTATGTATTATCATATATGAGAAAGAATATATATATTTTTTACTCTTTCAACATAAAATTATACTAAAATATTACAAGACACCAAACATATATATAATATCTATTATTGTTTAAAATTATACTAAAATATTACAAGACACCAAACATAAAATTATACTTTTTATTATTGTTTTGTCTTTATAATATCTATAAGGTATAATTAATCGTATAGTATCCAATTTGGGGCTAGTGTGTCAAATAGATACCCGGTTTTAAAAAAATGTCAATTGCATCCCAACTTTTGAAAATTGCTTCAATTAGGTCCCTTTCAGAATGACTTGACTAACGCCGTTAGTCAACGTGCCACGTGTCAATCTGTGATTTTTTTGATTTTAAAAAAATTAATTTTTTTTTATTTTTTTTTAATTTTTTTTTTAAAAAAAATAAAAATGCCATGTGTCAAGTCCCTGTGTGTGACACGTGACATTGTCAGTGTCACGTGGCATTGTAATGGCACGTGTCAGTGTCACTGTCAGATGTCATTGTGTTGATTTCGATTTAGTCTCCATATATGTCTTTTTGTTTCAATTTAGTACATACTTACTTATGTGTATCTGATTCAATTTTGTCCCATTTTTTTTAATAATTAAAATATTTTTGTAATCCATTTTTTATAAGATTAAAAATAATTAAGTATAAATATTTTACAAAATTAAGTACTAATATTTATAATGTTTCTCTCAATTTCAGACCAAAATTATTATTTGTATAAATGTTATACTAATATTTTTTATTAAAAACGACTTTTTAACGTATTACTTTATTAATTACTTTTTTATTAAGTACTCATATTTTGTTAATTTTTATTTTTTTTTCAAAATAAAACAATATTGTCTCTTACTAATTTTAAATCAAAATTTCTATTGGTATGAATGTTATACTCATTTTTTATTAAAAATGACTTAATAAAATGACTTTTACCACTAAATTTTAATATAAATATCAAATACTTAATTTTTGTAAAACTTTTATACTTAATTACTTTTAATTTTATAAAAAAATATTTTAATTATTAAAAAATATTAGGTCAAAATTGAATCAAATACACATAAGTAAGTAAGTACTAAATTGAAACGAAAAAACATAAATGGGGACTAAATCGAAATCAACACAATGACATCTGATAGTGATACCAATGCCACGTGGCACTGACTATGCCATGTGTCACACACAGGGACTTGACACGTGGCATTTTTAATTTTTTTTTAAAAAAATTTAAAAAAAATTAAAATTTAAAAAAAAATAAAAAAAACCACGTATTGACACGTGGCATGTTGACTAACGACATTAGTCAACTCTGTCTGAAAAGGACCTAATTGAAGCAATTTTCAAAAATTGGGATGCAATTGACATTTTTTTAAAACCAGGTACCTATTTGACACACTAACCCAAACTGGGTACTATACGAGTAATTAAACCTATCTATAACTAACATACTAGTAATTAATGTTGTCGAGTTTATCACTTTCACCTTATATATACATGAAAATACTTAGATACTCCAACCCATATTCAACAAGGAAAATTATTAAAATTAAGAATTTAGAAACAATAGATTTGTCTCCAAAGTTTTCACCCTTACAATCGATAATATTTTACAAAAGATATCTCTAAACAATAATCTTTCTCGAAAAACGACTAGTTATACTTTTATTACACAAAAGAATCATCACCACTTTTCGAGATTTTGTTTTATGTATAAGGGTTATAGCACCCCTCAAGTGCTCTATTTAATTTATTTTATTCTTTGCTAATAAAAAAAAATCATCACCACTTTTTGTCGATATTGATCCATATACATTAAGCCTTGTGCGATTGTAGTTGGTCACCGATAAATTCAATTAAAACCTCTAAAATTAAGTCAGACATCTAATAAATAGTTAAATGAGTAACATACTTCAAATATGGATTATATTATTTGTAAAACTCTACATATGTCAAAATGAGTTCTAATTCGTGAGTTAATCCGACTTACTACGAATTTAAGTCAGGTTGGATTGAGAAAAATTCACTTTTTTTAAGAATGGGTTGAACTGAATCCGGCTCACTTAATCCACGGATAATCGGGTTCAAGCCGAATTGAAGGTGGGTTGACCTACTTAACTCACTAACTAATATCCTTATAATAATATTTTGTGAATTAGGGGAACACTTTGATTTCATTATTATAAAAAATATATTAAGTCAATTCACTCTCGTTGTAATGCAATAAATATATTAAAAAAATTATAAAAAAGAAAAACATTTGTGAGTGAGGCAATCCACTAACCCACCAACTCGTGATTGGTCAAACCAGATTGCAAAATTCCTAACTCAAAAAAAAGTGAGTCAGATTGAATTGACATTTTTTTAACTCAATTCGTGGTGAGCCAATCCGTGTGAGTCAAGTTGGTTCAATTTGACACCCCTGTAAACCTCCTTCTACATGTTGACTTAAACTTATAAAAATTTGTCACTGACATCGTTTAACAAATATAAAAACTCACAATTTTATTGATTTATAATACACGTTAATTAAAAATATAGACTGTGCTTAAGATAGTGTTCTTAAATCTTTTATAAGTGATAGTTAATTTTTTTTTTTTTTTTATGTTTAACTCCTCCTAAATGCTAAAAAGTAGTTTGAAAATGGAATAACAGAGTATTTTATTATCTAACTGCTCTTTTTGAAAATCACAAGTTAAGCTAAATAGGGTTAAGCAGAGAAATACACATTCCAAAATCCTGTAAAAGTTAAGCAGCTTATCTTTTATATAAAAGATAAGTAATTTGTCCAGAAAGAGCTATAAAAGTTAAGAAGAGTTTGCTTGAGTTTTTTTTTTTATCAGAAAAAAACCATTTGTTAACAGAAAAATATTTTGTTATATATTTTTAGATGTTAGTTAATTTTTTTCTTTAAAAGAGCAAAATATAAAAAATAGCTAAAAATAGTTCATTTTGATAAGTTATTCGTAATAGTTTTTCAAAATAAGGTAGAGATGTTAAGTGAAAAAGGTTTTTTATAATTATAACTAAGTAATTTATATTTTTTACATTAGTGTTACTTTTCAACATATTTTATAAGTACTTTTATGCTTGAATTTAATCGTCTTTTATTCAAACCTTAGATAATGTTTGTCCTATTTTGAACAATTTTATTCTAAAATCTCTTTATTTTAAAGTTTTTGATAATTTTCAAGTAAATTAGTAAATATATCAATTATAGGTAAGTGAATTGAATTTGATGTTTTTAGTATGGACATTGCTCTTACGATTGAATTTAGTGGATTTGTTTACAATTTAGTCGACTAACCTATTTGTGTTTTCTATATTTTTTATTTTTTTATCGGGTAATGTAAATTGTTATTATTTGTTAGTGGAAGGATTTAAACGTACAATTTGTCCTCATTTTCTAACTTTAATTTATTATTAAGTCAATCTTATATTTTTATATTATGATTATATTTGGTATAAAGAATATGTATGTTCAAGAAATTGTTTTTGGACAAATCTAAAATATTTTTCTTTACATGTATGAATATACATATGCCTAGAAATATTTCAGATATTTTAATGTGTAAAATCTATGTGGGTTATAACATATATAGTATTTTTTATTCACTGTATTTAAAATAAATTGTTGACAATGTTTTGAAAAGTTAGGTCCTTGGTTTGGATTAGGGTGACATAAGGTATTTGGAAGCATAAAACAAAAATAAGAATGATGTCTTTTTATTTTTCATTAGGAAAACAACTTATTTTAAAAATACATTCTAATTAATTTTTGTGATGCAAAATTATTTATTTAATTGTGTAATTAATTTTACTTAATATTTCTTTTTCAATATATAATAAGGTCAATATGTTTGATATTTTGTCGAGACATTATTGATCTTAAATCGGTGTTTATTATATTTAGTTGTAAAAAATTCCATTTGACTATTGTTAATATTATTTTATGGCTAAAATCATCTTCTGGTCATTTAATTCGTTTAATTCGTTTGAGAAATTTAGTTAGATCCCTAATTTTTATTTGGTTCGATTAAGTCTGTTAATTTTTAAAAATGATCCAATTATGTAATTTTTGTTAGATTGACATTAATATCAGTACATGTCATATTTCAATTCTATGATATTTTCAATTTTTTATGAAATAAAAAAATTGTCATGGATTAGGTCATTGTCATGCTGTGTGACAATATCAGTGTCACATGATAGACCTATATGTTATTTTTTTTTCCGGCAAAGGTAATAATTTTATAAATATTTAAGCATTTGGAGTGCCCTAACCCATATACAAGATTATTTACAACGTTCTCTGTCATTGGATCCTCTTACGTCATGTTTAAAGACCTATAATTGATAACAATGATCCCTTTCCTCCATACATCCATACATCCAATGTTGGTCTTAGGATGTATGTCACTTGTCCATACAATGTTATGTGTCAATCTAAGTGTCACATGTCTTGTATTTAATTTAGCCTCTATATTTGGTATTTTAATTCAATTTTTAGTCTTATTCTTTTTTTAATGGAGTAGTGTTATCCTTATTTAAAATAGGACCAACTTAGTAATTAAGCTTAATTACAGTAGTTTGTATATGCACATTAAAATATTTTTTTAGAATTTATACAATGAATAACTCAAGAATATTCAAATTAATTTTATTTTTTACATTTTTAATTTCAATAAAAAAATATCTATTTTAAATTACTATATATTAAGTTAAAAGGTGCAAATATATTTGTACCATTAAATTTTTAAATAAACTAAAAAAGGAAAATACATTTTTTTCTAAATTATTTAAGTTATAAGTCTAAAATAGGTATTTTTTTTAATTTTTAATTGAAAAATAAAATTAATTTCAATATTTAGGTGGAGTAGTTTGATCTTTAAATTTAAGAAAATTATTTTAACATGCATACATAAGTTGTAATTAAGCTTAATTACTATTTTAGTCTCATTTTACAAAGGGATAACATTGCTCCATTTAAAAAAAAAACAATTGTGACTAAATTGAGTGAAAATTTCAAATATACGACTAAATTGAATACAAGACACTGTCATGTGATATTGACACTACACGTGACATTATACAAACACATAGAATATGGGTTTGACATGTAGAATACAAGAAAATATTTTTTTTCTTTTGTAAAAAAATTAAAAATACTACAAAGTGTCACGTGATATGCATAGACTAATATATTGGAAATGAACTAAATGGATATTTTTAAAAACTAAAGGACTTAATTGTTAAAAAAACTAGGGGTCTAATTAAATTTTTTAAATGAGTTAGAGGATAAAAAAGGATTTTAACTTTATTTTATAACATATATGAATTTGAAAAATAATATGTTCATTTTATATTAATTAAGAATAAGTTAAAACAACAAAAATCTGATTATGGTTGTCAAAAAAAATAAACATGATCATCAACTCGTAGTATTTAGTCCGAAATCTTTCTCTTCTTTAATAAATATAATACATTTAATCCAATAAAAATATATGAGTACTATTTTTTTTTTTAAACTTTCTTTGTAAGAGTTCTAAATGAAGAATTTTACCTGATTGGATTTTACGTGGGCCAGGCTTGAATAACTCAGTGAAAGCAAATCAGCTTATATACGCAGACAATTTTAGTTATAGAGAGGAAGTAGGATTGGTGAATAAGGAAAGAAGAAATGAGAATATTAAAAAGAGAATTTGATAGGATATTATTATGATCATGGAAAAATGAGAGGGAAGGAGGAAAAAGTGATGAATGAGAAAGCTTTGTGAGTAAAAACATGGTAAATGTCCTTCACTGGAAACCCTTGGTTTAGATATTGTTGGGGCTGTGCCGCGTAAATCATCTTCCTTAGTTCGTACGCTATACTTTACTCATTGTTTAGGCTATCTGAAATCAATTCATACACACTTTGTAATATTTATAGCCACATACTTTTTCTTTTTACAAAAAATAAATAGTTATCCCAAACCATATCCATGGTATTATATACTCACCAAAATAAAAAATTAATAATTACAAGGTCCTACATACAAATTTGTTTTCACAATATTTTCTATCGTTTCTAGAGAGAACCTACCATCTTTACGTGATATACTCAAAATTTTCAATCCACCCGATGAAACTTGTCTCTGTTTGCAGCTTCTCAAAATTTTGATGACCACGTTACTTGCACTGATAAGTTTACTTTCTAGTGCTCATTTTCATAAACCTGCAAAAAATATAAAGCAATCCAACAGAACAGAACAGAAATTTTGGTTTCATCATATTCAAATTTAGATTTTATGAGTATGACCAAAAACCGTATACCTATAAAATATGCTTCCTAGTTAGATTTTACAACTATCTAAACCATAATAGAGAAAACATATAGCGTCTAAACTAGATCAAATATAAACGAATTTTTCCACAACCTAAGAAAAGATGACTTTTATTATACTTCTATTAGACACTGACTACCATAATTGATTATTAGACATTGTAAACGGAACTTATACTCTACGTGATTTCAAGCTTACAAAAAAAAAAATGTTTTGGAATATTTGTGATTTTTTAATTAAACCCGCAACTTTTTTCGCCCTTTTTTTTGGAACCAAATTATATCTTTCAGCGAAGAAAGTTGAATTCAAAATCACTTTTGTTTCAACTTTTACTATTAAACCCACCTTAGATCCATTTTAGAATATTTATGGTAATTCCGTAAAAAAAATAGTAATTGATTAATAAGACCAAAAAAAAAATGAAGTTACCCAGATTGATGGGGTATTTGCAGGCTGCAGCACACCACCCATCGCAGAATGATGTGGGGAAAAAGCAACCATGCCAGCAGTGACTGAAGCAATCTTTCTGCAAATCGGTGTATTCCTCCGCCCCAACACCAACACCCGCAGCCACAACAAGGCACACCAACAACAACAAAATGTATTTTTTTTCCATTTTTTTTTTCCTGCTGTTGTTGGTTTCTTTTTCCTCCTTCCCTGCCTTTCTTCCACCTACATTGCCATATATACCTCCTTAAGTGTCTCCTTCACCACAAATAATCCCACACTTTCACTGCTATAATTTCGCATTCTTCCTACCAGCTTGTTGAGAATATTACTTAATATCTTTTTTATTTAAATTAGTTTTTAGAAAATATTTCAGTTTTAGAGATATGTGTCAGTTTTAGAAATTTGTTATTATTTTAGATTAGGAGTGAGATATTATAAATATTTTATACTTGATATTTGTTATATTTTGCTCTATATATAGAGTATATCAATAAAATACAAAAACATGTTCCTCCGTATAACATATCACATATATCTCTTATATCTCTCATATTATCAAAAGCCCTAAAATTCCCAACACAGCTTTCCTCCTCTTAACCAAGCAAATTATAATTTAACTAATTGTAGTTGTATATTTAGATAAAAAAAAACACACATATATATATATATAGAGGGTTGGCTATTATTTCGTCTTTTATCCATAAGTATATAAGATTATTTTTTCACGGAATTTCACATCAACTTAAGGCTAATTCACAATATATAAATGAGTGTAAACTTCACTTTACAAGTTAATTCTATGGAATTGAATTAGGTTAAAAACTTCACTACTAACATGGTATTAGAGTCATAATTAAAAACCTATCCTAACATTTTTTGGACATTTTATTCCATCCGGTAACAGATCACTCGTTATTTTTTACGCAAGTGTGAGGAGGTGTGTTGAAAGTCCCACGTCAACCCTCCCTTATATTGTTTTTGAAGAAGCTAAAAAGTTTCATAAAAAAAATAAAACTTCAAATGACCACAGAAGTAAGTAATAAGGTGGTCCGATGATTAGATGATAACGAAAGGAGAAAGGGTATCACCAGTGCAGATAAAGGTTTTGGTCGCGGTTATTTTGACTATTTGGCTTCGGTTAAAGACCCGAGGCATATCTAGCCGAGTCAAAAAGGGATGAGCTTTCTGCCTCGGTTATGACCCGATGCA
>Ga0214544_1013034_pt1 | contig 10385 bp, 4 predicted proteins | sample CNSS3metaG_FD_160074 | JGI IMG/M metagenome (GOLD analysis project Ga0214544, IMG submission 160074) | Root nodule microbial communities from cowpea collected in UCLA plant growth center, Los Angeles, California, USA - CNSS3 | ecosystem: Host-associated > Plants > Roots > Nodule | place: USA...
GGTGCCTTCGGGAACGCGGACACAGGTGGTGCATGGCTGTCGTCAGCTCGTGCCGTAAGGTGTTGGGTTAAGTCCCGCAACGAGCGCAACCCTCGTGTTTAGTTGCCAAGATTGAGTTTGGAACCCGAAAATTAGGAGTGGGAGTCTCTATTGCGTTTATACTTTGCTGTTCTGTGAGTGTAAGGTTGTCAAATTGAATTGGTGTGTTTAGGGAGCGTATTGGGTTTCTGGGGCAGTGCTTGTGTGCGTAAAACAGTCCCAAAACCTGCAATTCTTGCTCAGGCGAGCCTAGGCGAGACATGCAGGGACTCATATTCTTACCCTACTCGAGGTTATCGCTCGCTTAGGCGAATAATTATGGGTTTGGGCAAGAGGTCGTCTCGCTTAGCCGAGTGAGTCTCGCCTAAGCGAGAATTCGAAAGGGTTCACTACAAGAAAACTGGCTATTATCTAGGAAAATTTATCTACGAAAAATATTTCGTAGATAATTTTATTTTATCTACGAAAGGTAGGCGTAGATAATGTATGCATTCGTGGGTAACAGAAAAATAAATTACGTACGGAAGTTTCGTAGGTAATCATGACTGACTTTGGTAGAAAACTTTTCTACAAAGCATTACCTATAAAAGTCTGCGTAGATAACTAATATTATAAAAAAATATATAAATCTTTTTTTAAAAAATGTTACCTACGAACATATTTCATATGTAAAATTTAAATTATTTTTTATTAAAAATAAAATATTACGTTCAGACAAAATATTCACTCCACTCCACTTTCACTCACTGTCGAAACCTCCACTCCTCTCACTAATTCTGGAACCCTCCACTCCACTCCCACTCACTCTCGAAACCAAAACTCTCGAAACCAACACTCTCCCTCCATCAACGCCCATCGAAACCAACACTCTCCCTCCATCAGCGCCCATCGAAACTTCAACCTCCATCACTCAAAACCTCCATCACGCAGACGCAACGCAGTGTCATCGTCACCCTTCATCGTCGCCGACCTCCATCGTCAACCCACGCGTGACTCTGTGGCAGAAACGTGTCCCGACCTTCATCGTTCACAAAGCAAAACCCTTGTCAGAAAACCCTCCACGAATTGGGAAAAAAAATTGTAAGAGATGGGTTTAGGGTTTTACATTTTGGGATGTATGTTGGTGGATATGTGAATAATCCTCGTGAATAAGTGATGGGTTTAGGGTTTTACATTCCCTCCCTTGAATCTTTCATCTGCGTGCCTTTCATTTATAATATGACATGCTTACTGAGGGACGAAGCTAATTTCTTTTTTGTACAGGACCCGGGTGTTCTTCTCTTGTGCATTATCTAAAAATGGAGCTTTTAGACCAAATGGGAAAGTTATGATTAGAAACGAGTATAGTTGGAACAGAGGTAATCCATGGAGAAACTGATCATTCCATTATAAGTGCAAGAATTGCTCCTATATGATAAGAGTTACATTGTAATGCAAAGGCAAACATTTTGTATTTGGAGACACCAGTTGGAGTGGGGTTCTCTTATGCCATAGGTGGCTTTTCCTATGAGACTGTGAATGATGAGACAACAAGTAATCTTCTTCAATTGCTTTGGAAGTTTGTTCCTATGAGACTGTGAATGATGATACACCAGTTACATTGTAATTGCTTTGGAAGTTTGTTCATTTTATTGTCTTTTAATCTTTTGAGACAAATAAGCTCTTATTTAGAAAGCTTCTTTAAATCATATCTTGTGTCAAAAAAGGAACGTACTCTACATGTGATGTTTAAGCTTTTAAAAAGTTGAGACAAAACAACAATTAGTGCTAAAAATGCGACACCACTTTTGCATGATATGATGTACTAACTAACAAAATATCAAATCACACACAACTACTCAATTATGCTATATCAAATTGGCTTCACTTTCACACTTAAATCAGAATTTTTTACATATAAAAACATCATGAAAGTTAAAATGATGAGGGAGAAAAGATACATAATATGTAAAAGACACCTAAAACATAAACTAGAACCATCCATACAAGTCCTAATTAATTAAAAGTGATCAAAGGAAGACTCAAAACCTGAGTTGTAAAAGAACTTCTAAAACTCACTACTTAAAACTCACAAAGTTCGTAATCTCTTGTTTCTAGGTTTGTTATCTTGTGTTTCTGATTAAAATGTGCTTATGTAGATTTGGGTGATCAAAGTTCAGATTTGAAGAGACCTTCATGACATTAATTGCTTGAGTGTGAGATAAATTAAGGTAAATGCTTGGTTTATCTTATATACAATTTAATCTTTTATAGCTTTTTGTTTTGCTATGATGACTGTGTATTTTTGGTTGAATCTGCTATAGATACATAAACTTGCTGGTTAGAAACACTATTTATTCAAAACTACTCAAACTAGACTAAGGTAGGTCACTAACTAGACTAAACTTGCTAAAAACTACAAACCAGCACCTACAATTTACCTATTCTAAAGTAGATTTATGACACAATAAAACTCTCCAAATGCATACAAAGAAAAAATACTATAAGCTAACTAGAAATCAGTTTGTGCTATACTAAACTAAGCTAAGATGTAAAAATACTATAACTAGCCTAATAGAGCAGAATTATAGAACTAACAAAATAAAAAATAGAAACTAAGAGTAACTAGCTACTCAAATTGATTCTAGAACTAGGATGCTGAAATTAGTAAATGTTATGACCAATACTAGACTACACTATTCTAGTATAGGTTATTGAAGCTAAACAACTAACAACTAGGCTAAACTACTACGATCCAAAACTAATTAACACTTACACTAAAAATGACTTAAAAAGAGCTAATTAACACTAATTAAGACAAGTGAGATGAATGTAGGTGGGATAATACGAGTTCAAGTGTAGAACAAAATCTAGCACACTTATTTTCTCTGCTCTTATCACCTCTTATCTTCACTTTCTTTCCACTTCTCCATCTTTTTCTTATTTTTCTTCTTCACCAGAATTTTCTCATTTTGTTCTAGTTTTTTCTCTCATTTTTCACTAATTCACAAGATATTTTAGTAACCAAGTCAGTCACATATTCCTCTTTATCAATAATACCCTTACACTTGAACTCAACAATGTCCCATAACTCAGCCTAATTCACCTCACAATTGTATAATAATGTATAAACATGGTTTTACGGGTCCAAGGTGCTAATAAGCTAAAAATTCATAATAAAAGTTAAAAATAGGCTCAAAAACGGGTGCAAGGGAAAATTGTCCAAGTTAGGCTATATTTGGCACTGTACAAATATGACTAGAAAGCTATCCACTCAAATTAGACACTCGATCTATCACCTACAATTCAAGAACTAAAACTAGTAAAATGGGAATTATTCAAATATGTAATGATTAATAAAAACAGAGGTAAAATGTATTAAAGTTTAAAAGAAATAAAGAAAGCTAGAAATCAACTCAAAAATCAAATTCTACAAGAAAATCAGAATTTGACTACTGAAAACCTAAAATAGCACCCTAAGACTATGCTAAAATAGGCTAAAACTAAGAATTGAACTAAACTAAGAAATGGAAATACTAAGCAACTAAAACAATAACAGAAAGGTAAAAATAAAGTATGATATCAAAAACAATAATAGAAAGAAAATCTGATTATAAGAACCTAGAAATGCAAATTTTTTAAACAACAAAAATAGCAAAATAAGCTAAGCATGGAACAAAAGTTGTAATCTATCTAAACTAATTCATACAAGTTTAAACAGAAAACTGAGAGTAGAATTTAAGGTAACTACTAAAAATAATGACAAATTCAAAATACCACCTATAGACTAAAATTTGTCCAATTTACAACCCAAGAAGTTAAACTATTATAGTAGTTAACAACTAGAATGAACCTATAAATTAAAAAAAACCCAACACTACTAAAATCAACCAAAAACAGCCACTAAGCATGTCCAAATTCATCAATCAAAACCAAATCTGCAAGTATTTACAAAAACAAAACAGAATCTTAGAATCATCTTAGTAAAACAGAACAAACAACATAAGACTAGCTAAAATAGTAATTGCAGAATTATTTACACAACTATATTGTTATAGAACAGAATGATCAAAGTAGTGTGTGTGAAAAACATGTAAAAGTTAACCTTCCAGGAAGTTTTAATGATCCTACGACTTGTTGCAGTTCAAATTTCAACAATCAATATCCATTTTAATTTATTTTTTGACAAGTTACCACTGTTTTCATCATTGATGAATATTTGATTTCATCTTTTGTTAATATTTTCTAAAAAGCAATCCATCCTTAGGTTCTTAGAGGTTTATGTTATACTATAACGATGCTAATTATTGATGATTAGCATAAAGATAGTTAACATAAAGATATTCAAATGTGTAGGGAATGATTTGAACATTGTGATCTAATATATACGTAACTTCTTTAAATACACAGATCATGACTTCATTTCCTTCAAGTCGTGATTGGATGTATGATAGGGTGTATAAAGGTAGAAGAGGTTTGAAACCTACTTTCGTAGCTGGGGTTGAAGAGTTTATCGAAATAGCCTATCAACAAGAAAGTTATGTTAATGAAAGACAACTTAAATGCCCATGCATTAAATGTGAGTGTACAAGGATTTTTGATGTTCAAACAATCAAGCTCCATCTCTACAAGCATGGCTTTATGCCTGACTACTTTATTTGGATTGATCACGGGGAAGCCATAGAGAATATTTCACATCATGTTGGCGATGCTTCAGGAAGTGGTATACATGTGACTGAAGGACAAACATTTAACTCGATGCATGAGATGTTGTGTGATGCCTTTGGACAACATGGGTCATTTGAAATACCAGAAACAAACTTCAAAGAGCCTCCGAATGAAGCAACTCAACGATTTTATAATCTGTTAGTCGAGTCAAATGAACCATTATTTGAAGGATCATCAGAGTCTAAATTATCAATCTGTTAGACTTTTAGCATGCAAGTCGAATTGGAATGTCCCTTACGAATGTCTAGATTTTATAGCAAAAATGCTTCAAGATGTAACACCAATGAATAAAGCTTTACCTAAAAATTACTGTGATGCTAAACGATTAGTATCAAAGCTTGGATTGACTGCTAGAAGGATTGATTGTTGTATACAAGGTTGCATGTTGTTTTACGACAATGAATATGGGAAAAATGATGGAGCACTTATACGTTGCAAATTTTGTGATATGCCAAGGTATCATGATCGGAGCACAGGAGCAAACACAAAAAAGCTTGTTCTAGTGAAAACAATGTTCTATTTACCTATAATTCCAAGGTTGTAGAGACTGTTTGCATCAATGGAAACTGCTAGTCACATGTCTTGGCATCGTGAAAATAGAAGTAGCTCAGGCGTGTTACGTCATCCCTCAGATGGTGAAGCTTGGAAGCATTTTGATCGGGTACATCCAGACTTTGCAGTTGATCCACGCAATGTACGCTAGGGTTTATGCTCTAATGGATTTAACCCATTCATTCAATCAACAATCCCTTATTCTTGTTGGCCAGTAATTGTCACCCCAATCAATCTTCCTCCTGAAATGTGCATGACAAAGCCATTTATGTTCCTAAGTTGTCTAATACCTGGACCACGCAATCCAAAGGCAGGAATTGATGTGTATCTCGAACCTTTGGTGGATGATCTAAAGAAGTTGTGGGATGGTGTAGAAACATATGATATTTCAAGAAAGAAGAACTTTATCATGAGAGCTAGTTTAATGTGGACTATAAATGATTTCCCTGCATATGGGATGTTGTCTGGCTGGGGTACTCAAGGTAAATTGGCATGTCCACATTGTATGGAGCATTCAAAAGCCTTTACATTAGAAAATGGGGGAAATTGTTGGTTTGACTCACATCGTAAGTTTTTACCTAGTGATCATGCCTTTAGAAAGAATAAAAAAGCCTTCTTAAAAGGGAAAGTTGAAACCGATGGCCCACCAACTACAATGACATCTGACTTGGTTTGGGGAAGAGTAAGGGATTTACCAATGGCCACAGAAAATCCTCGTTTGTCGAAATTACGAGGATATGGCGAGGTTCATAATTGGAGGAAAAAAAGTATATTTTGGAATCTTCCTTATTGGAAAGATAATCTCTTACGACACAACCTAGATGTCATGCACATAGAAAAAAATTTCTTTGACAATATATTGAACACGGTCATGAATGTTAGTGGTAAAACAAAAGACAATGAGAAAGCAAGGATGGATCTTGCTTTGTATTGTAGTCGCCCTGACTTAGAGATGAAACTGCTAGCTAATGGAAAAATGTTTAAGCCTAAAGCCAATTACTCTTTAACTATAGAGGAAGCAAAATTAGTTTGTCGTTGGATAAAAGAACTCAGGGTGCCTGATGGTTATTCATCAAACTTGGCAAGATGTGCTGATGTTGAAAAGGGAAGGATACATGGGATGAAAAGTCATGATTGTCATGTGTTCATGGAATGCTTACTTCCTATTGCATTTAGTACATTGCCAACACATGTTTTAAATACCCTAATCGAAATAAGTCATTTCTTTAAGAGTTGAGGATTGCCACATGGCAGCATCTGATTGAGTTGGGTTTAAGTGGTGGGAGGAGTGTGAATAGAAATATTAGGGGTGTAGATAAGGTTTTTGTGAGACCCATTTGGAAATAGGGGAGTGCATATGTAATTTAGGGTGCAGAAGTGATTTTTCCAGAACTTGTTAATTTCAGCCTTATTTAGAGGTGTTTGTAATTTCAATCAATTTATTTTTCCACCTTTAAATAAGCTTAATCTTAACTTCAGCTGCATCAACAAACTTTAAAATATCCAAAAATAATTTATGCAGCTAAAAATCACTTTTTAAGACAATTTTATCACACAAGCTCAAATGGCCTAATTATGAGAATTATCAATTAAATCACTCTTTAAGCACATAAATTCAATTAAATACCCAGAATTAAACACTGAATGAGGGCAAAAATACGCACTCATCAGTAATATATGATCAATGTATTTCATATAAAATGCATTTATTTAACGATTACAAAGCATGACCAAGAAACAATTTTTTTTATAAATTTATGGGAGATTCTAAGCGATCAATCAAAAATAGGGTAAGGGTTGAAGGATCAATATGTGCATCTTACATACACCGAGAAACAACTTATTTTTGTTCCCACTATTTCAAAGGTTATATGTTGTCATTGCGAAGTAGTAGAAATGAAATGCGAGTTGAAACTAACCAACCATCATTGTCCATCATCAACCAACCAAGTCGTCCTTCTGGCAAGCCATCAATTCATTTGTTAACACAAAGAGAATGGGATTCGGTCCACGTTCATGTGTTGATCAATTGCCAATAAGTGAAACCATACCTCGAGTAAATATTTTCCAACTACCAATTTCATTGTTATAATAGAGTTTATTCTTTTATTAAATTAACCTTCTTAAATGACTTATTTGAATAGGTCATTCCTTCAATCTCAGGAAATACCTAACTCAACTACTTCTAGTCGTGTACATGCTGATTTTCCTAGATGGTTCAAGAATCAAGTATGTACTTGATAATTAAATTACACTTTCAATGTTTAATAAATAAAATATGACATTGAGTTTGTGTTGTACTGTAGGTTTACAATGAGCCTTTAAATGTGACAAACCAACACTTGAGAGATTTATCACTAGGTCCTCTTATCGAGGTTAAGCAATGGCACACGTTATATGTCAATGGGTATAAGTTCCACACTGATGCATGGAGTCAAGGTAAAAAGACAATAAATAGTGGGGTTTATGTAAAAGGGCTTACAGACGGAGGTGAAGATGATTTCTATGGGATCATTAAACACATTTACGAGATAGAGTACAATACTTCAAGCACTCCCAAGAAAGTATTTGTATTTTATTGTGACTGGTTTGATCCATCACGAAGAGGTACAAGAGTGGACTTTAAATACCATGTTGTCGATATTCGGATGGATAAAAGATATGTGTCGTATGATCCATTTATAATTGCTCACAATGTAAGGCAAGTATACTATGTCTCATATCCACCATCTCGAATAGATAAACGTGGCTGGTGTGCTGTAATCAAGACAAAACCTAGAGGTCGCATAGAAGCTACTGATGTAGATGATGATATGCCTTACCAAGAAGACCAAGTTTCACACGTCAATGAAATCATAGAAGTTGAACCTATTTTAGGCTTCCAAGATTTAGAAAATGGTGTTGAAGTAGAAGATTAAGCCATAGAAGAAGACACGGAAGAAGAGGAAATTCAAGACTTTGATTTGGAAGAAGAAGATGATGAAGGGGAATTTGATGATCACGAGTCAGAAGAAGACAATGAAGAAATGGAATTGAATGATGATAGTTCTGAATAGGTGTACAATAATTAGATCAATGATTTGTACCACTTTCTATTTGGAAATTTGTTTGTTAGATTTGCCTTTTGTGTGTTAAACTTATGGCTTTTATTAAGTACTTTTAGATGACGGTTGCAAAATGATACATTGTACATGTTTTTTTCTAAGAAGATTGATACAAGACTTCTCTCACTTCTTTTTAGTACAAATTCATCTTTCACCACCAACGGTTAAAAAAAAGCATGATGTATTGTGAAATATTATTTACATCCTGTTGAGGGGTAGATTTAGAAATCCCTGCTCAGTATGCCCAGTTGATTTTTCTTTCGTGGTGAACACTTATGATAAAGGTTTAGTGTAAGTTCTAATGTTATTTTTATTTAACTGTTCCTAAATATTCTTGTTTGTCCATTTTACATTATCTACTGACATTACTTATTAATTTTAAACATTTTATTTATTATCATATTTAACAGGTTTTTATTTGGTTCAGCAATGGGGCTCTCTAAGTATTTTGTGTTGTAATTCTATTTCGAAGGTATTTTACTGCTCTTTATTGTACTACAAAAATATCACTACTACTTCTTGGATTATGGTTACGTTTGGAAAAAGACATATATAATGACATAAGAACTTGTATAATTATTTAGGAGAGAATCTGAAAAAAAAATTAACCTTATCGCCTTTTCACCTGTAGAAACAACTTGTATAAGAACTTATTCAATGAGTTGAGTGCTTACTTTAGTTGTTTACCCAAATGAATCTTATATTTGATGGAGATTACTATACTACTTTGATCTCTTGGCCATTTTGTAATGGTTGTTGTTTCATGTTAGATGGAGTTATTCTCCATTAAATGGTTGTACCGTACTCAGATTTTATTAAATTCGTGTCTGTTTTCTCTATTTCTCCACAATCTCTTCATATGTGAGTCTTTGCCAGAAATATAAAACGATGTTCACACATATGGAGTAATATCAGCCAATTCTATTACCGCGAGTAATTCAAAATTGGCAATTTCCTAGTTAGAAGCATCATTTCCTGAGTTACAGAACCAAGAAATTGAAGGAGACAACGTGTCCTTGCTAAGGGCTTGTGCTTATTCCTTATACCATGCATCTCTTGTCTTGCTGGTATACATATAGTCTAAACTAGACTTTTGTCGGTTGTGTAATCAATAGAACGAAAAGTGTCTATCAGATTGTTCCATTAGTTTCAATGCTGCATAATATGATCGTATGTTATTAATTTCAAGGTGTAGGGACCTATGCGAATAGTAGGTCATTATTAAAATTCAAGTGGTTGTAGTGGAAAATGTGAAGATCGTTCTGTTACTTTTCTCTGCAATTTTGTCAACAAAGACTCTATTTTAGTGACTGCTTGGACTGATGGTACTCTGCCTTGTCTTCGTTTTTATTCCCATGACCAAAATCCTTGGCCTTGCTATGATTTGTGAGTCAATTACCAGCAGCAATCTGTGGAAGCTTGATCATCCTTCCTGGTTAGTTACTCCATCCACTTTGTTGATTCTAGCTGTTGTTGATCTGGCTCTGCCACCAATAACAAAAAGTGGTTATAATATTTCTTTGTTCATTGATATGTTTATGGTAGAAAGAATACATTCTCTTCATGATGGAGAGATTGACTACACAGTTTTACATTTTCTTCCATTTACAAGTTAGTCAAATGGCAAGGATGATACAATGAAAACATCTACTGTGCATCTTGTATGAAATACTTGCCAGATTGGATACATCTCAATACTTTGTGATTTGGTGCAATATGTGTCTCTACTGGTTTGCATCCTAATTTAACAATTTCATCCAATAATTCTAGCAGATTTTTGTTGGGAGATGAAGATACCATGATGGGAATAAATCATTTTGTTGTTAAACGTTTTTTTTTAAGACTTTCATTCCTGTTGCTGATGAGTACGTATTTTTGCCCTCATTTAATGTTTAATTCTGGGTATTTAATTGAATTTATGTGCCTAAAGAGTGATTTAATTGATAATTTTGATAATTAGGTTGTTTGAGCTTGTGTGATAAA
>Ga0214544_1013035_pt1 | contig 10384 bp, 6 predicted proteins | sample CNSS3metaG_FD_160074 | JGI IMG/M metagenome (GOLD analysis project Ga0214544, IMG submission 160074) | Root nodule microbial communities from cowpea collected in UCLA plant growth center, Los Angeles, California, USA - CNSS3 | ecosystem: Host-associated > Plants > Roots > Nodule | place: USA...
ATGGTTGAGGAATAAAGTGTGTGGGTGAGTACCTCACCCACAAAATAATGAAAATGGCAAAAAGGAAGAAAAAAAAATGATGAAAGAGTTTTGAAAAAAAATAGAAAAAAAATGATTCTTTTGTCCAAAAGAGCAACAAATGAAAAGGATTTGTTTTTGAAATTATGCTCCATTATTCTTCCTACATTACTATTTCGAAAACCCAAAAATCCTAAATTTTTTCCTACCTTTGCCTTGACCCCATTATAACCTGTAAAAAGTCCTCATGATCTTTGAATGAATATTTTTCTGAAAGTTTGTGAATATTAGAGTCTTGTTAAGTATTATGAGAGTTTTACTTGCATGAGTATTTTGAGTGAAAATAAAAGCCAAAACACTTGAACGAATTTTGGAGAGAGAATATACACTTTATCTTGAGTGATATCTTTCAAATTTGATTTTCTTGTAAATTCAAAAGATTAACTCTTGTGTGAAAAACATAATATTTCCGTTTGTATTTGCATGATAACCTGATTTCTAGAATATTGATTAAAGTTTCGAGTAAGGTTCATTCCTTTGATCCAGTGTAAATATGAAATAAAATACCTTAGAACAAGTTTTGAAATTGCTCAATTTTGCCCAAGAGTGCAAAAGGATAAGTGTGTGGGTATGATGAGTGCGTACTTTTGTCCTTATTTAATGTTTAAATATGGGTATATTTAATTAAATTTGTGTGTTTAAAGAGTGATTTAATTGATAATTTTGATAATTAGGTCGTTTGAGCTTGTATGATAAAAAATGTGTTAAAAAGTGATTTTTAGCTGCACAAATTATTTTGGATATTTTAACGTTTGTTGATGCAGTTGGAGTTAAGATTAAGCTCATTCAAGGTGGGAAAATAAATTGATTGAAGTTATAGAACACCTTTAAATAAGGCTAAAATCAGCAAGTTTTGGAAAAATCACCTTTGCACCCCATACATTACTTATACACTCCCCTCTTTCCAAATGGGCTACAGAAAACCTACTTCTACACCCCTAGTTTTTACTAAGTTGCACCTTTCAAACCACTTAAACTCCACTTAATCAGATGTTGCCATGTGGCAATCCTCAACTTTCAAATTTGTCCAACCACATGATGACACATGTCATAATCCAACACTCAAATTCAGCCAATGAAGTAGTGCCTACCACCGTCAGCCATTGATGTCAGACACCACAACAGCGTTCAGCTACCACAGTTGGATCTTCATCTCGATAGTGCAGTATCACTCCTCTCACGTTCACAAACAAAAGTCATCATGGCACCATCGCACCTCAACTCACCTGCATCGTGAACCACCATCAACGTAGATCAGCATTACATGGAAGCCAAGAAAACGCAACAACGGAAGTGCCTCCACGCACCACTGATCTGCGCGAACTTGCAACCATCGTTCGCAACACCACTATCGCACAATGCGCAGCTTCATCTTTAGTGCAACAAAGTCGCTGAAATAACGCAGCAGCCACCTTAGTTCCATCCTTGTACCTCGTTGTCGCTGGAGAAGACGCCACCGTCCATGACAGCAGGACCTGCAGTTTTCGACGCTAATATTCTCCCTCGCGAGCACACAAATCATGAAACATGGTAGCACCTGCACTTGCGAGTCAGCCTTGCACCTTGCGAAAACCACCACCGTGACTAAGGCATCATCATCTCCATCGTAGTTGAACCATGCCTGAAGTTGACCACGAACCAGAGCTGGCATACGCGACTTCACCATTGCAGCATCAACCATGGAAACTGTGCCACCACCGTTCATCGTTCACGCCTGCGGTAGTTCGAGCAACAAGGAGCAGTCGTCATTGCACCTACGGCAGCAACAAGGATAGGGGAGCAAACCCTAATTCTCGAGAGAGAACTCTACCACGTGGCAGTCTCTCAATGGACACTGAAATGGTAAAATAGTCAAATCTGGTCAAAAGTCAAAGATCGGTCAAAGGAGAGGGGTTTAAGTGCAAATATTCATCTTTTTGGATTTCCCAGCAAATTTGGAGTATAGGATTGAAAATAGCTTATTTAGAAAATTAATGCCAATATTATTTGGTGATAATTTATCAGATATATTTAAATAATTTATTTATTTAATTATATCATAAATTATTAATCAACTATATTTGTTAAATATTTTTAAAACTAACTATCTCTCCAAATATTTTTAAAATCACTATAAAGATAAATAATATTTTATCTTTATTTAAAAGATATTTGAGAGGTTTTAGTAACCAAAAAGCCTAGTCCAAGTCCTATATAAAGAGAGCAAGGGGAAAGCAGAAAGACAAGCTCAAGACTTCGGAGTTTTTGAACCCTTAGATGGGCCTAATTTCGTTTCCTTTTTCTCTCTATTCTTCTTTCTATTTTTATTTTACTTTTGCATTCTATGGATTGCTAAACTTCTTGGGTTGATTCCATTATAATTTCATTATGGATTATGAGGTTAGAATGAAATAGTTTCTTTGTTCTTTTTATTATTGTTGAGGTTTTCATTCATTTATGTCTTTTATCTTTGAATCTCTTTTTATCTTTTCTATTTCTTTCTTGTTTATCTTAATCCTCCTATATTTTTATTATTTCATTTGACTAACTCTTTCGTATAGTTTTATAAGAACTAATTTGTTACAAATCAATTCCGTGTTCGTTGGGAGACGACTTAGGGTTAACTTTACCCTTTTCTATTTCCTTAACTACTATCTTAGCAATACTGAAGTTGCTATAGTTTAGTAGTATGAATTTGATCGTGTCAACGACAGTGTTATAAAATTTGAATGAGTTTAATCTTAACTTCAACTGCATCAACAAACGTTAAAATATCCAAAAATAATTTATGCAGCTAAAAATCACTTTTTAACACATTTTTTATCATACAAGCTAAAACGGCCTAATTATCATAATTATCAATTAAATCACTCTTTAAGGACACAAATTTAATTAAATATACCCAGAATTAAACATTAAATGAGGGCAAAAATATGCACTCATCACTGACCAACAATCAGTTTTGTTTAAAGATGATGATGATATTAATGTGGTCTTCAACAGATACGAAAATGCTAACACAATGTTTCTAGCTTGGTTTGAGGCTAACCAAATTTATACAGAAGGAAAATATTTGACTTCTTATGAATTTCCAAGCAAATTTGTGTGGTTTGCTAAAGAAAAAGAATGGAAACCAAGGAAGAAAGGATATAACATTAGTAGACTTACTTATATTCCTCCTGACTTTGGAGACCTTTATTATTTGAAGATATTACTAACCATTCAAAAAGGTTGCAATGGTTATGACAGCATAAAGACCATTGATGGTAAATTTTTTGAAACCTACCAAGAAGCTTGCTATGCTTTGGGATTGTTGGCTAAGGACAAAGAATATATTGATGCAATCAAAGAAGTAAGTGAATTTGCTTTTGGCTATTAACTTAGAAGACTATTTGTTACTTTATTGTCCATGAATACAATTTCAAAACCTGATGCAGTTTGGAATTCTACTTGGACTGTCTTATGTGATGGAATTTTGTACCAAAAAAGAAAAGAGTTGAACTTACCAGGTATTGTATATTGTCATTTCTTTAAATGGATAGAAATATAATTTACGATTGCATTAACTTTTTGATGCAGGTCTTCAAATTGAAGATGTTGAATTACAGAAAATTTGTCTACTTCAAATACAAGAAATGATAATGTCAAATGGTAGATGTTTGAAAGATTATCCTTCATTACCTCAACTTGATATTTCAGATCTACATACATTCCAGAATAGATTTATTGTTGATGAGTTGTAGTATAATAAAGAAGACATGGCCAAAGAACATGAAATTTTGTTAAAATCACTCAATGATGAACAAGTTCATGTATATGAGGATATCATGACAGCAGTTCTTTCAAAAAAGGGAGGATTCTTCTTTTTATGCTCTTGAGAAATATTGATCAAGCAAAAGGTCTTTGCAATGGCACAAGATTGCAAGTTAACCATTTAGGCAAAAATGTAATTTTTGCAATTGTAATTATTGGAAAAAACATTGGTGACAGAATTTTTATACCAAGCATGGATTTAGTTCCATCTGATTCAAGGTTGCCTTTCAAATTTCAAAGAAGACAGATTCCAATATCCTTATGCTTTGCAATGACGATTAACAGAAGTCAAGGTCAAACGCTTTCTAGAGTTGGATTGTATCTTCCATATATGTTGTTATTTCTAAAGTAAAAACCAAAAAAGGATTGAAAATACTTATACTGGATAAAGATGGAAATGTCACGAACACAACTAAAAACATTGTGTACAAAGAAATTTTTGAAACTCTTTGGCAAAGAAGAGATTATAGGTATGTAATTTATTATTGTTGATATGGATTTTAACTTATTTGTTTGTATAAACATGGATAAACTTATTTATCTTTTTGCTTCTTTTTCAATTGTTATCTTTCAAAGTATTGCATGTTGTGTTTTGGACTGGAGCAAAATCATTATCAAAAATCAAGGCTTAGAAGGAAGATGGTGCTACAAGAAAGGTTGAATTAAAGAAGTAATAAACACTAATGTAACATTGTAACATCTCATTGTACAAATGTAGTTTGAAAACAGCTTGACCAAAGAGGTGTAATTTGGTAACACTTCTTTATAAAGTGTTCTTCTGTAACAGTCATTTTTTTTTGTTGCAAATAAAAAAGAAGACAACAGAACAAAACAAATTAAATACAACAACAATGCTTCTGAAAGTACCAACATATCTGGTTTGATTGGACTTAACTAAGTTGAAATTGATATTTTTTACTATGTATATGTTTTTTACTCGAACTTCACAATGATAAATTATTGGAAATGTTATATAGAGGCAACCATTAATTGAGTTGGAGTTTAGTGAGTCTTCTGTTTATTACCTAATTCTTCTTCAATTGTTATCTTTTAAAGTATTCCAAGTTGTGTTCTGGACTGGAGCAAAATTATTGCCAAAATGCAAGGCTTAGAAGGAAGATGGTGCTACAAGAAAGGTTGCATGCAATAACTAATAAACATTAGTGTAAGTTTGTAACATCTCATTATACAAATGTAGTTTGAAAACAGCTTGAACAAAGAGGTGTAATTTGGTAACACTTCGTTATAAAGTGCTCATTTGTATCAGTCTTTTTTTTGTTGCAGATAAAAAAGGAGACAATAGAAGAAAAAATGAAATAGAGTAACAATGCTTCTAAAAGCAACAACAATATGTTTTTATTAGGTTCTTAATTCATTAGTTTTATGTATCATACACTTGACAATTTTTTGAAGACATCATATTTTCATCATATATATTATTGGATAGCACTCAGTGTTCATTGCCATTACCAAAAAAATTACATCTACAAAAACCCCGTGCGTTGCACGAGTAGAAAAACTAGTTCATACCTAATTGTCTTCTTGTAGGTACATGGACAAAGTTAGTGTGGACCAAGGTCGATCATCCATCTCTGGATTCATTGAACCTCAGACCATTCAACCTTCTAGAAACACACATGATCACATCAAACTTTATTTGCAAACATGGATGGTTGAGCCAAATAGAGAGATCTACTTTGCATCGTACATTGATGGGTAGGTGTTATTGCTTGTAATATTTTATGAAGTATTATTAATTATTCGACTAACTACTTTTTTTTATGATAGCTCCCATTGGAAACTACTAGTCATCATTCCAAGACAATGCATGATTGTATGGTTTTCTTCATGTCATTGGAAGATTAAATCTGCTTTGAAAAACATGTTACAAAAGTAAGTGTTATTTTTTTCACATCATCTACTCTGTTATATTAAAACTAACCTATGTAGCTACATAGTTATATTAAAATTAACCTATGTTATTAATTTGTGCATGTCAACTTATGACTTTGATATGTGATTATTTTATTTGTCATGTTAAGTGTAACAAGCAAGAATATTCATGAGAATATGGTTATAATGTCATGTCTTGGATAAGAACAATCATTCGATCTGTAATTAAAGATGATTGGATAGAGGTAATAAAATATATACCTTTCACATATTATAAATCACATCAAACTTTAAATGATGATATTCATACATAATGAAATTATATTATTTTTTTCAACGATTCAAGAATTCATCACCTCTATCGGATGACATTACCCAGACAATAAGACATGAGTGGGCAACATATCTTTTCAAAAGATGGAGTTAAGACCACCTTCATTAGAATTTTTTTCAAAAACTTTGTTGGACAAACATTTCATGATGAAACTTTTAGTTTGGTGTTAATTGTATTAGTTTAGAATACTTTAGTGTTATTAGATATAATTGTAAGTCCTAAAATGTATAAGAAATATTTAGAAACTATTCTAAAATTTTTCTGGTTTTCAGGTATGAGAAAATTGTAAAAACAACAATTAAAAAGAAACTGCATTGTTTAACGTCTAGTGGGGTTTTGACCAACGTCAAAGGACATCGAGCTTTGCACTAGCCGACGTCATTTGACGTTTGTCAATGCACCAATAGACATCAAATAGTGTAGTTTTTGCCTCCTTTTAGCACGAAAATGGACGTTAGACCCACTTACGTTGATGTCAACTGACATCTATTGTCTAGTCCCTCGACATTAACAGATGTTAGTGTATGGTTCCGATGTTAATTTTGATGTCACCCAATATTACGTCAGAGTTTGGGTACACGTCAACAGCTGAACATATCGAACATTAAAACTCTTTTTTGTGTTAGTGTCAACCCACAAAGACCCAACACCCAAATCAAACAGTGAAATTCAAATTTGCAAAGATTAATATTAGCTTCCCTTACCTTGGTTAAACTACTTCTTTTATCACAAGTGCTCGTTAGAGTTTTATTCTTAGAGGATGACCTAACTAGACAAAGAAACCCCTATTAGAAATATAAACATATCACCATGATCAAAAAAAAATAAAGATTCACTTCGGGCACATTTAAGCCACATGCATTGGAGTATAACACACATGCAAACTCAAAGAATGAAAACCTTCTAAAAAAAGGGTAAATAATGGACTTAAATGTGTAGAACTCTTCACGAGGATCAATTCTATGGTCCTTGATCTTTTAAAAGATGAAGATTGAGGTTAGAAATCTAAAGAGAATGTAGAGGAGAAATTTAGAGAGAAAGTTTAGAGAGATGATGATTTTTATAAAATGAACTTTCATTAAAAAAAACCAATGGTTTAAACCTTCAAAATGTCCCCGTTTTTGTTCCAAAATCTCAATTGGGTCCTCAAATTTTAGTCGTCCCAATTAGGTCCTTTTTTAAAAAATGTGTATTATACACGTAAGAACAGTGAAATTTAAAAACAAATGACAAGTGCTCTATATAATATTACACCACATCGATAAGCAAGCGTCATTTCACAATACAAAACGAAAAGGGCCTATTTAATACACAATTTCAAAAAATGATTCAATTGGGATGATTTAAAATTTGAGGATCCAATTGAGATTTATGAACGAAGGCGAGGACACTCTGAAGATTTAAACCAAAATCTATTTATATCCTTAACCTTTTATCATTAAAATATTCTCCCATAATATTTTTAAAAATCACCACTATTCCTAAACCATTTTCTATGTTCTCACGTTTCTTTTATGTAATAAATACTTAAAACACAAGTTTCATTTATTATTATGTTTGTCTTACAATTTATATATATATATATATATATATATATATATATATATATATATATATTCTTTTTTATTTTATGTGATTTCATTAATTCTATAAAAATAACATTCACTACAAAATTTTATATATTAGCTACAGAAAATTTCGTAGTTGATCCGTAGCTAATCTGTAGCTAAACCATTTTGTGACAGATTAACTATCAAATTGCTAGAGAATTTTTCGTAGCTAAATACAGGTAGCTAATTAGAGAGGGATCAAATCCGTAGCTAATCTGTAGCTAATTCATAGCTAATCCATCTATATTCCCTCTCTAATTGAAGTAAAAAAGTTTTACAATTTCTAGCTAATTCGTACCTAATTCATAGCTAATCCCTCTCTATTCTATCCGTAATTGAAGTGAAAAAATTTTAAAATTTCTAGCTAATTTGTAGCTAATCCGTAGCTAATCTGTCATAATTTTGTTATCGTTAATCCGTAGCTAATTTGTTGCAATTCTATTGTCGCTAATCTGTCGCAATTTTGTTATCACTAATCCGTAGCTAATTTGTCGCAATTATGTTGTCGCTAATCTGTAGCTAATATGTCGCAATTTTGTTCTCGCTAATCTGTCGCAATTTTGTTCTCGCTAATCGGTAGCTAATCTGTCGCGATTTTTTCCCCGCTAATCCGTAGCTAATTTGTCACAATTTTTCCCTCGCTAATCCGTAGCTAATCTATAACTAATTTGTTGCAATTTTTTCTCGCTAATCCGTAGCTAATTTGTCGCAATTCTTTTATCACTAATTTGTATCACAATTGATTAGTTAATTTATTGCAATTCTATTAATCTCCTACAAATATTATTTTGTTAATTGTAATTACTTAATTGTTATTCACTCTCTATTATGAGTCATGTCCATAAACCTATGTCCATAATAAAAAAAGAAGACAAAGAAAATAAATTATTCACAAAAAGTGTCTAAATATCTCCAATATTTGCAATACCTATTTAAAAAGGATAGATAATCAATCCTACAATGATCAAAGTATATCCATCCAACAGTACAAAACAACATAAAAGTTTCCACCAATGTATAATAGTTTTAGGACACAAAAGCATTGGAGGGTATCAACAAAAAGTAATGCATCAACACAATTAAAACACAAACAAAGTTTTGGATTCTTTAAGACATGTCTTCATTCTTGTTTCTTCAAAGCAGACAATAATTCTCTCTTAAAAGATTGCATTTGCTCTTGCATCTGTTGTTGCATAGTTGCTTGCATTTCTGCTTGTGCCTTCATTTGTGCTTGCATTAATGCTTGCATATCAGTCTGTGCTTGCAACTGTGTTTTCACCTGCTCTTGCAAATTAGATATTTGTGTAGTCAGTGTAGTGATTTCTTCAGTTGTTGGATTTAGATTTTGGGAGGAGGGACCTTCAACTGTTGAGGATGAAACATGTGGGCCAATGCCAAGATCCAAACTGTGACCAATTCCATAGATTCTACCTTTCCTATTTTAACCACCTGTTTTTATCCAAACACCAGAGTCAACTATAGGATGCTTTGACGTGTCTTCCCCATATTTTTCAGTCATAGCATTTTCATATGATTCCTACATCAAATCAATATGTTAGCAATATTATATAAATAAGTAGTTTAACATTTATAAAATAAACACATTCTTACAATGAAGCTTTTTGCTTTGTTGGACACATATTGACCATCTTTTCGTTTGTGAACTTTGTTGTATAATTCACCATAAGAAATTGGGCATTTGTATTCTTCTTCCTGTAAAAAAAATACAATTTATGTATAAAAATTGATTACTTTCCTTAATGACAGTAACAGGACATATTCATCTTACTTTCTGTCATGTTAGTGTGGAAGTTGATTTATATCAAACATGTACAATATAACTCCATCTCTCTGTATCATATCTCCTTTTAGTAAGTTATCAGCTAACCAATTCTAAAATATTTGTTTCTTTCTATCAAGTGACCAACTCATTTCTATCTGACATACAATTTCAAATGTGAAAAGTAAGAATACCATTTTTTCAAGTGTTGTCCAAAGCTTTGTGATCCTGCTGTGTGAAAATCATGGCATCAGGCTTGGCAACCCTATTGCTCTTACCTGCAGTAGACTTTTTTTTCCATTCTTCTATTGCCCATATGTCTACTAATCCATCCCATATCTCAGTCCTAATACCTCTTGGTCCAAAACCTTTTAAGTCTTGAATATTATCTTAATTTGTCCTTTCTTTCGCCTTTTTCCTTGCCTTAGATAAAGAGTCAGAATATTGATCCATACATGTTAAATGCCAAACCTTTCTTGCCATACAACGATCATAAGTTGATGAAAAATGATACTTCTCCTACATCAATATAATGATTAATTTATAATACAATAACTGATACAAAAATATTTCATTACATTAACTAAATGACTACTAACCATAAACTCATTGAACAGAATTTCTTTCATATCAGCAGAATATTTTTTCCAATTTGGTGTTGGATTAGGCATCCTCATGAGCAACTCAGATATAATATCTCGAGTCACTGAATCTGGAACAAACCTCCTCCTATAATTTCAAACACTTAGTTTATAAAAGTTAAACAATTAATAATTAAGTTTAGTTTAACTTACGGGTTAGTAATTTGTTGCACAGATATAATAGGTCTCCTATCAACTTCATTGTGAGAATTTTCACTTGAAGGCTCCTCCTGAAATTGTGGGTTAGCACATGTTG
>Ga0214544_1013041_pt1 | contig 10373 bp, 6 predicted proteins | sample CNSS3metaG_FD_160074 | JGI IMG/M metagenome (GOLD analysis project Ga0214544, IMG submission 160074) | Root nodule microbial communities from cowpea collected in UCLA plant growth center, Los Angeles, California, USA - CNSS3 | ecosystem: Host-associated > Plants > Roots > Nodule | place: USA...
AAAACCAAACATCCAACCCAGAGAGAGGCTCTTTGTATTGATTGGTGTGTTCCCCCCATCAACTTGAGCTGCAATGTATGGACTCATACCAAGTAGATAACTTCCCATGCCACCTTTTCACAACACATATTAAATATAATAAAAGTAAAACATAATATGCACTAATCAAAGTCAACAAGTCTGTACTAGTCAAAAAATTGGGGAAAATAAAAGATTCAAGGCGAATTCATTAAATTTTGAACAGGGGTCCTAATAAGCTTAAACCAACCCAAAAAATGATTTTCTTTTAATCTGTTACCCTGAACCTAAAGTGGAGAAGAAATTATTTCTTTACAAGTGGGTCATGTGAACATAAACTGGTTTTCATATTCTTTTTTTTAACTAACAACATGCATTCAGTGCTATGTTATATATACCAACTTTGAAAACTAAAGACAGGGTAGTACAAAATATGAGCAAAAGGGTGGTGAATGAAAATAAGAATTAAAAACTTACTGCTGAATGCAATTCCAGAAGATGCAACAACGAAGGTTTGAATGACAGTGTTCTCCTGACGAGTGAAAGGTTCTCTGAGCAAGCCACAGCTGTTGAGGAGGGTAGTGTAGGACTTGATCACTGCAAATCCCAACAACCCTGCAGCTACATTGAGGGATGGAATGATCCCTGTGGTGAAGTTGAGTTTGCACACAATGAAGTTGAAAACAAGACTGAGAACAAAGCTTGTGACCACTGATCTCACAGTGATTTGTTTTGTCCATGGTGGCACCCTTGTCGTCCTGAATGCTTCTTCACCCTTCACGTTACCCTCTTCTTCCATGTCTAGGGACCTCACCAAAACACAATGCAATCAATGCTATGTTCACTTTCTCTCACCCCTTCAAATGAATGGTGATTTTGGTGTTGTCTGTGAATGTGCTTGTTTGTGTAGCAATGGGAAATCTATAGAATCAAGCATTTTCTATTTACTACAAGTTTTGATAAGGGAATCAAGGGGTTACCATATGTGAATCATTAACCTCTTGTTTTGAGAAGTTTTCATTACAGAGATTACTTTAAGTCGTGGACAAAATATTCCTTGTACAGTTGTATTTTTGTTTAGGGAGGAACTGCTACAGTTGAATATCCAACAGTAACCTTTTACTCTTTTAAGGAATATAATTGTTTCATTCTAAATTTATCACTAGCTTTTAATTCATATCTTTATTTTAGAATATAATGACTACGCATTACCAATATAGAAAACAGTGTACAGTTATTCAGTCAAAAATCACTGTCAGTTTAAATATAAAGGCCAAAACAAAAAAAAAAAAATTATGTATGATGTTTGTGATTAGATGATAATATAATTTTCTTTCACGGTTGTTTCATTATCCTATTTTCTATGTATATGTTGTACAATGAAACACTAAAGTTTGGGATACAATTAAAAAAGAATAGGCAATGTCTTGTAATTTTTTTTTTAAATGATGAATAATTTGAAATAAAATAAAACTCTCAAAGTAATAGCATACTTTTGTATGATGAAATAGAGTCTTCGTGACAACATGTTTTATCCTATTTTTCTTCATAACATAAAACTTCACTATTGTTGAGTTTTTGTTTCAAAAACCAAATTACCATCATGTTCGCATTGTCTACTTATGTTCTACCTTGATTAATTAAGTACATTTTTATTATAAGGATCGTATTAAAAAAATTTAAATTTAAAACTTTTTCATTACAATACGTTGGTACGAAAAAATTTAATACATAATTAAATTATAGAATATGAAAAACCATACTTTATTTTTTTTATCTTAATGCTAATTATTTCTTACAACAAATTTAAATATAAATACTAAAATAAAAATATTATTAAACCTATGTACTTAAATATAAATTATAGATCTTAAATATAATAGAATAGAATTCATCAAAAAGAAAACTAAGATTTAATGATTCAATAAATAAAAATAAATTAAAGATATACCGACATTGGACCGTTCTAATTTAATACACAGTTTCACATTAAAACTTAAATAATTAATTGTATTAACTATTTGTAATTAAATATTTATCAGTTACAATTCTTTCCCATTCAATAAAGATTACGTCTAAAAAAAACACATTTAATTAATATTTGAATTTTTAGATGAACGAATATCAATTCTCTTACAGAAAAAGAAATAAGACAAAAAATTTATAGTCATTCATAGAAATAAAAACGAACTTTTAAATGCAAGGGTTGGAAGGAGATAAACAAACTCACACACATGTTCCATTTCATTTATCATCTAAGCACTCGTATATAAAATAGCTAAGAAAATATTAAAATTTAACTATTAATGTTGAAAAGTATTTAATATAATAATGTAATATTTATACAAATAGTACAAGTTTATCATTGCAGGCTGAATTAAAGTTCCTTAAAAGAATTTAAGTTGTTTATCAACCTTTTCAATAAATAAGAAAAAAATTATCTTAAATTTGATTAATGCAGTTTATTTTATTTAAAGTAATCTAATTAATATTTTATTTAATACTCACTAATAAAAATTAAATAATAATTAAATAATAAAATAATTATATTTTAATGTTGTTAAAATTAAAATATAATTAAACATATAAAGTTTCAATTAACAGAAAAATTAACAACAAAAATTAGTGTTAAATATTTAAAAGAATTAAAAAGATACAAAAAAAAAATTAAAGTATTAATTTAAAGTTGAGTTTTCAACATGTTTATTTTTGTTTAAAAATTTTAAAAATTAAAAAGTAATTTTATCTTTTATAAGATTTGTTATATGTTGTTATATTATTTTAATTAATAGAATTAATTATTTTAACTTTTTGATGTAAAGTTTTAGAATAGAATTAGTTATACTATTATCTAACTATAACATTTAATTCTAATATAAATAAATAATTAATAAAACATTTAATGCTATTATGAAAAAAACGTCAACGCAATTAATGTTATTATGATATGCAAAAATATATAAATCCTATTATTTTTTATTTCAAATAAAATCAATTAATATTGGGTTTGTTGTAATAGATATAATATATATATATATATATATATATATATATATATATATAATATATATATATATATATAAATATATAAATATATATATATATATTAAAAGAGATGTTATTATTTTAATAAAGACTTAACTGAAATTAAAGTTGTTTATATATTTGAGTATTTTTACGTAACTTCTGTTAATTTTTTTTATTCAAGACTTCATATTTTTATATTTTTCAATTGAATCTCTATTTTTAATTTGTCTGTTAATAATTAAATGATGTAATTATTATGTTATTTTGTTTACTAATAGTATCCACAAATTAAGAAATATAATATTTTTTTAAAATATAAGATGACAAATAAAATTTCAAACTATAAAATAAGAAGACGAAACTTAACCAATCAACCTTAAGTAAAGAAAATTCATCCACATCATTAAGGGAGATTAATTAAGGCCTTTTGACTAGTTCAACATAATGCAATTCAAATATCAATTAAAAACCATTGATCTAATCAATATATCCCCATACCAACTTGACGCCATAAACAACCATAATATATGACACTTAGTTAAGATAAATCTAGGAACAAACTAAAACTAAAGACAATGAAGTGACAAAAAAGCATTAAAATTATTTTTCAGATTGAAGAGTTTAATTGATATGTTAGTGTAAAAATATAGTTGTTCTTACCTGAATTTGGAGTGTGAACCTTGTATAGATGACAAATTCGAGTAGATTCAAGTAGAACGTTTGAATTTTTTTTAGAATAAGAGAGGATAAATATGATAGAATGTGTATTCCTCAGGAATACTATGTGTATTTATAGAGCCTTTTGGACCTTTGATAAAACAGATAACGTAATATTAACAAATATCAATAAAATAACAACTTATCTTGAATAAATAATAACAATAATAATAATAATGTAACATCTTCCTCGATATACCAAATATTATAAATATATGATATTAAAAAATATAATTACGTAATTAAATTATCGATATTTAGTCACATATAATGTTAATATATGAATATATATGAATATTTGCACTAACAAATATATCTCAGAATTCAATCACTTTATATCAATAAAACTAAATGGATCTTATTGAACCATATCACTTAACATATTTATTAGACCAAGTAGATACAATAATCTATCCTTCTAAACTTACAGAGAGGTGTATCTTTTATACGTGATGAATGTAGATTCCATCAACATGCATATTTGTTCGGACAACACAAGCCACATTCCCCATTTATTATTTTACCTAATTATTTCATTCCTTATGATCCAAACCTTTGCTTTAAATAAACATGATTATACATGAAGAGAGAAAGAAATTAAGAATACAAAATGAGTTGACAGCAGTGGGGGACCTTCATAGGACGGGACCATGGCCCCAAGTTTTTTTTTTTTTTTTTTTTTTTTTATATTTATATATTTTAATATATAATTTTAAATATGTTTTTCAAAAATGTAATATTTATAATATATTTCATATATTTGATATTCTAATAAATTTGTATATATCTATATTTTTTATTTTTTTTAAAATTTAATCATTATAAATGAAAATTAATTATAGTAAAATTATAAAAGTTATTTATATTTAATTTTATAATTATAATAATAACAATAATTATAATTTATTTTTAGGGTTAAATATGTTTTTGTCCCTTAACTTTCAATGAATTTTAGAATTAGTCCATTTCAAAACTTTGGACCAATTTAGTCCTTCATCTTTCAAAATACGTGGATTTAGTCATTTTAATCCAATTTTGTTAAGTTTATTTGACATTTCAAGCGTGTTTTATATTAGTATTTGACTTAACATTAAAGCAAAAATGTGTTAAACAATATAAACAACCCAAATACAATCCTAAAATGAGTACGAAACATCAAATAAACCTAACAAAATTTGATTAAAAGGACTAAATCCACATATTTTGAAAGACGAAGGACTAAATTGGTCCAAAGTTTTGAAATGTACTAATTCCAAAATTCACTGAAAGTTAAGGGACAAAAAACATATTTAACCCTATTTTTTATTATCATGAAAAAAGTAAATACAGTGTTTTTACTAGTTTATATAAAAATTTTGAGATTACTCTTTTGTTCCTATTTTCATTCAAAAATATCAAGTTGGTTCTCTAGTTTTTTTGTTTTGTCTCAATTTGGTTCTAATTTTGAAAAAATGATACAATTTTATCATTTTCGTTAAATTTCTTTAATAAGATTTTTCATCAAAATTGAAGTTGTGAATAAGGATGATTGTTTGATTTGTTGGTGTAATTGACATAATCCTATTATCATTTTTTGATAAAAAAAATTCTTCCGCTTCAAAATATTTAATGAAAAATATCAAAGTACATCAATTTTAAAAAAAATCGGGAACAAATTGAGATTTAAAAAACTAGAGGAGCAACTTAAAATTTTTGGATGAAAAAATGGACAAAAAAAGTAATTTAACCAAAATTTTGGCATCTTCAAAATTTTGGCTAAAGATATGCTACTTGTTGACCGTCTCGTATTAAAAAAACAAAAGAAATGTTAAAGTTTAATAATATTCCAAGTTTTCTTGTGTTGTTGTCAAAGATATTTTCTCCTTACTTATTTGTCTTAGGTGTTCTCTCCTTACTCATGTGTCTGACTTGAAATAGGGTACTTACAAATATTTTGACATTCAAGTAATATAGTATGTGTGTGTTATAAGAGAAAATCTTATCTTATACCTAGTGATTGACTTATATACCTTTTCTCATGGACCTTGTCTAGATGGGTCTAAGTAAGATATGCTATATCTATTTTAAGAATGTATGGTAGGTGGACATCACATTAAATTTCATATTGTAATGTTAGATTGATGCATTATTTACCTTAAATGCAGGTCGTGATGACACTTGTCAACTAGTATGACATGATCTTAAGTGGTACAACATGATCTTGGGTACATGTTATCTAAAAATAAAAATTTCAAATCTTCGAATGTTAAAATTTTTGGTTAAAAGTGATCTCAAATTTCTTGTATAGACAACTCATATTTCATGAGTAGTAAATCTCTCGAATCTATTTCCTAAATTTCTTAATAGCAGAGATCTTGTGTGGACAACTCGTATATAAGAAAGTGGTATTTCCAATAAGAAAATTGAGTGAATGACAATTCTTGCTTTTTAAAAATACATTCCTCAAAGAAACAAAAAAAGAAAAGAAAAACAGAAATATTAAGATAAATACATGGTCACATAAGAAAAGACAACATAAAAAAGTAATTGTTTTAATAATTTTAAAATTACAATTATTGAAATTAAGACACGAAGAAGATATAGTAAGTCCAAGAAGAATATCAGAGAAGGTGAGAATGGTGCAAGATGAGGTACATTGAAGGAAGATGGATACAAATTAGGAGTTATAAACAAATTTTTAATAACAAGAGATGACTACATCATTTGGAATAAGGTTTAAATATAACTTACTGAGATTTAAATATGATTTTAGATTATACTTAATGAGTTAAATTTAAACATATGTTCAGCCCAAAAAAATTTAAAAATCCTACTTTCAGTTTCTAATATTTTTTAAATTTAAAAAGTTTTTTAGGTTTCATATACATATTAATATTATGTATCACTTAAAAACAGTGACTTGACTTTTTTTAAAATATATAAGTCGTTATATGATATCATAGATACTTGAAAATTACTATTTTCAATGTCAGAGAAATTAAAATTAGCTTGTTTTACCAAAATAATATTTAAGCTACATTATTTAACATAAGAAAAAATTTAAGAAATTAAGGAATGGACATGCGAAAGATGGATGGGGTGATGGCGCAGTTGGATAGCGCGTAGGTCTCATAGCTTCTGAGTGATCCTGAGTTCGAGCCCCTCTCGCCCCATTTTTAATCTTATTTTCGTTAACTTTTGAGTAACATTGATTGTGGAGGAAGGATATCTAAGGACTTAGGGTTTTGGGTGTTGAGCTTTCTATTACTTCTATTTTTGTATTTTTTTCTTACGATTTTGTTTAGGGGCGTATGGGTTCTATTTCTGCAGGATTGCATTTTTATATTTGAGGGTATTTGTTTGTTACAAAGAAAAATCTATGCACATGTTTTAAATAATGCTTATAATATTTGTTTATCTCAATTGTCTTCATCATCATATAATAAAGAAGATATACTTTCAGTACAAATTTCTTAAGGAGATTTATCTGACCGGTTTGGAAGAATGTAAAAGTCATCTTTATCTAAAAAGTTGGTGATACATGAAAGTCTTTAGGATTTTGGAAAGTTGTTCCTTTAGACGAAGGGTTTATGAGTTTGATTTTGCCTCTTGAGGACATATTTGAGGACATATGTAAGGTATTAGCTGTTTGTTCTTGGAATTTGAATTATGGGGTTTTGAAAGATTTTGATTGGTTAACAGATTTGTTCTGGATTTAATAAAACTAACTAAAGCTCGGTGGTGCATGAAATGTTGACATATTTGGAATATGAAAATTTTTCCCTTTTTGGAAACAGTAGAAGGAAAAAGTCTTTCAAATCTGATTCTGCCCAATCTATGGAGAACATTGTTAAATAATTTTATGTTGGTAGAGGTTCTAATCAGCAGGTTAATGTTGTAGAAGGAGATGAAACCCTACAACGCACCAGACTCTTACAATGCTTGGAATTTCTGAAGGAAGAGAAAGAACGAGAAGGAAGAGAGGCTCTGGTTCCTACTAATTCGAAAATAAATTATCTGATACAGTGAAGCACTGTTGGGCTCAATACTACACGTCAACAATACAAATAAAAAATAAAAAATGAAATTTATGAATGACACGTAGATGGTGTAAAAAATGAATGAAAAAATAAAGTGAAAATATCGTTTCCGTTTAGGCTCTGATGAAGTTAAAAGGGGAATTGTGAATAACCAAGTTGCTTGTTCTGATTTTCATAGCTGGATTAATTCCAATGATTTATTTACTCACTCTGCCTAGTAGAGATCCATTTTTTACATGGAGTAATGGTAGATTGGGGCATAGTAGGATTATTATGAAACTGGATCGTGTTTTAGTTAATTTTTCTTGTATTCATCAGTGGGGCAATTCTAGATACTCTGTTCTCCCTACAAATTCTTCAAATCATAACCCCCTTTTGTTTTTTTTTTCTTATGTTAATTTTCCTTGAAAGCCTTTTTGTTTCAGATGTTTTAAAATGTGGCAGCAACATCATGGGTGTAAAGATCTAATTAAACAAGTTTAGTCTGAAAATGTTTTTGGTTGTCCTATGTTTTACAAAAAATAAAAGTTACAAAATTTAAAACAAGCTCTCAGAGTTTAGAATAACTTTTTGGAAATGTTCAGGATCTGGTTGCCAATAAGAAAAGATTTTAAGTTCTATTCAACTTGATTTGGAAAATGTTTGAATTTATGAGATTGATTCTATTGTTTCAAAGGAAAAGGAGCCAATAGAAAAGTTGGATTATGTGCTGGAATATCAATATCTTTTTCGAAAGAGAATGCTAACATGTCTTGATTTAGGGATAGGAATAAAAATACCTCTTTTTTTCGTGTAGTGGTAAATTTCTTGAGTCTATTTTTTAAAGATCTCAATAGAACCGATCTTTTGTGGACAAATTATATATGAGAAAGCGGTATACTACTGATTTCTAAGAAGAAAGTCAAAGTGAATAACAATTCATGCTTTGAAAGAAACATATTCCTCAAAGAAATAAAAAGAGAATAAAAAAACAGAAAGAAGAATATTGAAATAAATATATGCTTACCCAAAAAAAGAAAACATAAAAAAAATGTTGTTTCAATATTAGTGAAAGACATAAGGAAGAAAGATATAATATATTCAAACAAAATATTAGAGAAAGAACCAGGGTAAGACTAGCACAGAGGTGGCACGTGTCCCTCGTTAGGCGGTCTGGAAGTGAGTTTCGCCTAGCGGCTCTGAAGTAGCGTCAGGCGATAACACAGAGATAGATGACTTATTGTTTTTGATTTGTGTGGTCTACAAGGCTTTGGTGATACCTTAAAAGTCAGCTTGCTTAATGTTCCTTGAGTTGTGGCTCATAACGTATCCCTTGAGTTGTGGCTCAAGATAGGGGTTAAACACGTGACATTCCTTGAGTTGTGGCTCGGGTTGGCGAGTGTTGCCAGTGTGAGTGTGTGAGTTGTGGCTCGTACGAATGGGTCCAGATAGATTGCCCTCCTCAGTATTTAGCCGGCGAGTTTTGTAGTCTTGGGACATTACGAACTATGTTCGTATTGGGAAGTCCATCTAACGTTACGGAGTATGGTCTGTAGCAGGTTTCCTACACGTGTTCTACAAGTTGTGGCTTGTAGGTGTGGTAGCAAGACATCTTGAGGTATTCATCTAAAGACGTAGATCATGGATGACATGGTGGTGGCCATGTGATATGGAATCAAAGGATAATGTTCCTTTGATGTAATTGTGTTAAATATTTGAATTATACATGAGTTTTATATTGTTAGCTTACTGATGTATGATTATCTTGTTCCTTTTAAAAGATTAATGAATATAGTGATGATTGATTAAGAAAACCAAGGAAATCCCCACTGGACATTAAGATAGCAAGCTATCTAGATGTGAAGGTTCCTTTCCAAGGTTCTAAGAGGAGGAGGATGGATTGATGGAGAATAAGAAACCAAAAGGAAAACATATAATAGAAACAATATAAGCCAAGAAGAGTAAAGAACATAAAATGGAAAGCAAGGGAAAAGGGAAGAATGGAGGATTCATGCCACTACAAGGCTAGGCTAGAAGAAGCCATGGCAACCTTGAAGATGAGTGGTGTAGGCCGCCACTTGCCAAGGCAAGATAAGGCTTGAAAGAACTCCACTCCCTAAGGAGGAATGCTCTCACAAAAGGTTGAAACACAAAGTGTATAAATTCTCCAAAATGTTCAACCTTTGTACAAGCGTTAGAGGTCCCCTTAAATAGACAAGTCTAGGGGCCCCTTAGCAAAACAACTAAGTTAAAGGATTACAAAAGAAACCTAGCATGTTCTAGAAAGTAGGTCATCCTAGGGTGCACATGGGTGAATTTTCGTCCAAGCCATCTAGGTGGCAAGTCTTCATGGCCAAGGCTCCCAAAGGAAGGTTCTAGAACATTCTAGAAGACTTGGTGTCCAAGGCATGTGGGCCTCCCCTTTCTAGATGCTTCTAGAAAGTCTTGTTCCTTCTCTCTCTTCCTTATGACGCTAAGTGTCTCCCATGTGGTCCTCCTCCTTTCTTATTCCTACAAAAGCAATTTAAGGAATTTATTAGCATGTTGGTTTAAGGTTAAGCTAATCTTTTGAGTCAACAAGTCAACCCAAAGTCAAGGTCAACAAGTCAACTC
>Ga0214544_1013042_pt1 | contig 10372 bp, 7 predicted proteins | sample CNSS3metaG_FD_160074 | JGI IMG/M metagenome (GOLD analysis project Ga0214544, IMG submission 160074) | Root nodule microbial communities from cowpea collected in UCLA plant growth center, Los Angeles, California, USA - CNSS3 | ecosystem: Host-associated > Plants > Roots > Nodule | place: USA...
TATGTAATTTTTAATATAATTTTTAAATTCTTTTAATATATTTTATATGTTTAATATTTTAATAAATTTTTATACATTTATATATATATATATATATATATATATATATGTATGTATGTATGTACTGCTATAAGTCCAAGCTCGGAATCCGACCTGACTTATGTACTGGTATAAGTCCAAGCTCTAAATTCGACCTGACTTATGTACTGGTATAAGTCCAAGCTCGAAATTCAACTTGACTTGTGCATTGATATAAGTTCAAGCTCGAAAATCAACTTACGTGTTTTAGGGCCTGAAAAGGCTATATGTGGACACCCCTCAGTTTAGCCCATTGGGCCCATTAGGCCCATTGTTAAATGTCTAGATATTGGATTCTTTCATGAAAGAGAGCACATCCAGATAAAGGGGAAACATACCTAAATATCAGGAAGCTGGCCCACGAATCTAGGCATGAATCTAGAAGCCTGGCGAGCGGAACAGTTACCTAAGTCAACACAAAAAGATAGGCTGTAGTTACCAAAGTTAACACAGAAAGATAGGCTGCAGAGCTTATTAGTTGGACTGACAATTATCAGGAGAAAGACTCTAAAAGACAGACCAATGATGACTAAAGGGCAAGTGAAAAAGGGAGACAAGAAGAGAATAAAGAGTTTTTTTCGGTGGATTACGAATCCTAGAAATCTAAACTGAAACAATATATATAAAGAAAAGTTTTTTCTTTTTGTTGTCCATATTTACTTTTTAATTTTTTAATTTTATCTTTTAAATATTTTAAATAAAATAATTCTTTTATTAATATTATCTTTTAAATGATTATTTGTTTAGTTTAACTATTTTTTATTTGATTAGTGTTTTAAACTTAATCATTATAAATGAAAATTAATTATAATTAAATTATAAAAATTATTTATATTTAATTTTATAATTATAATAATAACATAATTATAATTTTATTATTTTTATTATTATAAAATTAGTAAATGCAATATTTTTAGTAGTTTATTTAAAAAGTTTGAAATTACTCTTTTGGTTTTTGTTTTCGTTCAAATATATTAAGTTGGTCTTCCAATTTTTTTAGTTTCAATTTGGTCCCGATATTAATATTTCAAAAGATGATGCATTTTTGTCCTTTTTTTCATTAATTTCTTGAATTGGATCAAGTTTTTGTCATCAAAATTGAAGTTGTGAATAAGGATGGTTTGTTTTGTTGGTGTAATTGACATCATGCTAATGTGTTGATGAAATGTTTTTGCTTTGCTTCAACAAATTTAATGAAAAATATCAAATTGCATTAATTTTTAAAGAATCAGGGCCAAATTGAAACTAAAAAAAAAACTAGATGACCAACTTAATATTTTTGAAAAAAAATGGATCAAAAAAATAATTCAACCAAAATTTTGGTACCTCTAAAATATTGGTTGAAGATCCGCCACTATCCACATAAGCAAGACACCCATATAATCATAAAATGTCTCCTTAATTTAAGTTTTTCCAAAAAGGCTGGTCTCTCAAAAGTTAGCACAAAAAGAAAAATCGACAATACACATTATATAAGATTTATGAATAATTACTATATCTTGACTTTCACATCAATACATATTTAATTAATTAAAAAGTTTTAATAGAATTTATATTTATTTAAAAGTAAGTTTTTAAACTATAAATACCTTTTTACAAAAATTTTATAACAACCCAAAAAGAGCATCATATTCTATCCATAGAGTCTTTATTTAACAACTTGTCCATATAAGCAAAACACACATATAATCATAAAATGTCTTCTTGATTTAAGTTTTTCTAAAAAGAACTAATCTCTCAAAAGTTAACACAAAAAGAGAGATCAACAATACACATTATATAAGATCTATGAATAACTATTATATCTTGACTTTCATATCAGATTGATTCTTACTGTCTATTCTTATTGTCACCTACAACCTCCTCTGCTCATGCCATAATAGCAATCATCCAAAAGAGAACATAGCAATCAACATAGAAAAGAAAAAGAAAAGGTGAGCTAATGATAAGTTTTGCATACTCACATTACTTACAATCTCACAATATGTAAAAACTATTAACGTTCCTATCAATCAAGCATCCATAACAACACATATCATATTATAAAGGATTCACAAAGATAATAATTATAGGCTCAAATCCAAATTTATGCATTGACTCAATCAATAAAAGTCATGCACCTACCATGAGATCCTAAAAGAAATGCCATGATCAGCCTTAAAAATCTAGTCAGTCTCTATCTCATCATGATAGGATAAATCTCACCTATAATGTCTCCATAAAAGAGGTCTACAACCTCGAATGTCACTATAGGGCAACCAAATGTCCTACCCAAATCTTTGTGGGTCTCATCTCTCTAGGTTTAATGGCTAAAAGACGCGACAATTACACTCCCCTAGGTTACTTCAATATTTGGCATCCTAGCACCTATTTATCAAGTCTCATTGTCGCTTCACTCCTCAAGGTAGGGGGACTACTATACCTGTAAGGATGAGGTGGCAAAAGAACATACATTTTCTTTGCATATCATATAGGTATTATTGACATCTTGAAGACTCTGTTATGACATCGAGTTCGGGGCTATTGTACTATATATATAACCGAGACCACATTGAATGCCTAAACCGAGATAATCTCTACCTATATGGTTAGAATCGCAGAACTCAATATTCACATTTGGAAAAAATTGTACTTTTAAAAAGTTTCCCATTTTTAATATCAAAGTTTAATTAAAATCCTTTCATTTTTCATAACAACAAATAATTAAAGAGAGTATGGAAATAGAAGATTGCACAAGGTATTTTATATTGGTTCGGATCAAAAGACCCTACATGTATTTGTTAATTTCTTTAAAGAGGGATTAACTTAAACAATAAAATAAACCGAACTTACAATCACAAAAGAAAAAGTTTAAGGTTTAGAAAACACCTCTCGAAGACAGAAAAGATGAAAGACACATTCCTTGATTCATACAAGGAATGAACCACCTTTGAGTTGCACAAAGGATAAACAACTTTTTCCAGCAACAAAAGTAACACTTAATCCCTAAAGATCCCACTTGGTGAAAATTATCGCTCTACCTATAGTAGGTTTTTCGAAGTTCGTTTTCACAAACATAGAGAGTTTCCCTAGCAGTCACAACTTTAAACCTCTAAATGAAAAAGTTATTTTTGAAATGGGTTTTTCTAAACATATATAGAATTTCTCTTTCAAAAATTAGATCAAGAACATGAAGAGTCAAGTTACAATTGCTATTGATAATCAATTGTTTCAAGAGAAAATCAATTATCACATAAGTTTTTTTAAAAAGATTTTCTCATTGCGATAATCGATTATCAGGAGTGGATAATCTATTATTATAGAATCACTTTTGAAAATCTTAAATTTATTTGGATAATCGATTATCATTAGTGTTAATCAATTATCATAGAGCTTTTATGAAAAATAAAGTCTTCCTTGAGTTGATCTTTATGCATGTTGCTTTGTGACTCTCTATGCTAAGTCCTATGCACAAATTTTCACTAATATGGAACTTATTTCAAAGGCATAATATAAAATAAAATTCTTCCAATATTTATGGTCATCACTTGAAGTCTTTGGACTTGCTTTTATCATCATCAAAATTTTCTCCAGAAGAATGTTCTCCTTCATCTTCTTGTTTTGCCAACAATCTCCCTTTTGTGATGATGATCAAAATTTGTTTTTAAAGCCTTTAGTAATAACCTGCATATACACAACTTCACAAAGAAAACATTAAATAGTTCTATGCTTTAAACTTTTCTCCCCCTTTTTATCCTAAAGAAAAAGTGAACTCATGAGATAGTCTCCTTAAATCAAATAAAATAATATAATTGAACTCCCCCTTAATTTGACAACCTATATAACAAGAAAAATAATGAGAAAATATTTTATATAATTTAGAATTCAAAGTTCTTATCATCATTTTCATCACCAAAATAACTATCAAATTTCTCTTCTACGTGAGAAATCTAGTGTCTAAATTCCTAATTAAATTACACACTTCTTCATGCCTAGAACCTTGAAGAGTGTGCATTTCTTCCATCCTTCTACACACATTAGCATTATTTTCTTCCATGGAGAAGGAAGACCCAACAACAACACTGGAATAACCAATAATAGGAGCAACCTCTGGCATTTTTTGGTCATCCTCAAAGTCTTCAGTTGGCCCATCTCCTTTGGAAATGTAACTATCTCCATGAGGAATAAATCCCATTTGTTTGATAGCGCTTTTTCCAATTTTGTTTAATTCAAGAGTGTGTTGAATAAGTTATCCAGTAGTACTTATATATTTGTATTCACAGATTCTTGAATAAGAAATGAATAGTGGAGAGGGTATGCAAGATTTTGCAATTGAGCATTGTATTAACTATAAGACTTGACCAGTCAATAATGATATGATTTTAGTAGTTCATAGATGATTAGAATATCTACTTCAATGCACTGTGCATGATTTGTAGCTCTTGGGCATAAAATCCAAATAATTAAGTAATGCATAAGCCTTTCATCTAACTTTGATCCTCCTACCAAGAGTTATTTTTTAACTTGCTGCTGAGGATTTCTCAGAAAAGATCTAAATGGCGGCAACGTGTTGAGTCCTTCAATTCCAATGAGCAGATTAACAACATCTTCTCTGATGGAAAGCTTTGCAACATTTTCTCAAATGTCATTGTCAAGAACTATGTTAGTTCCTTTGACTTTCACTACTGTAGCAAAGCTTACTAACGATGGCTAATGAAAGCCTATAAAGACGGTTTCAAAGTCGTCGTTGATTAAGCCGTTGTTAAAAGTACCCCACAATGACGACAATTACCAAACTCGTCGTCAATCTTAAGTAATACTACGACGATTTGGAAAGTCATTGTTGAACTTTGAACGGGAACAATATGGGCTTGAATCTGGACCAGAAACCCAAAACACAACGACGACGATTTGTGTCAAAACCATCGTGGATTTTCTTTTTTTAACGACGGTTTGGGTCATAACCGTTGTTAATTATGGCTTTTTTTTTAAAAAGGCAGCTTTATTTTATGTTTTAACCCAAACTTGTAATTCAAAAAACAGTTCCAATCCAAAACAAAATTTGAATCCAGACAGAGTTCCAATCCAAAAAGTTTCATCAAAGTTACAAATAACTTATATGACAAAATAAGTCTAAACTAACACTAAGTCTTACTATACCTAACTCTCAATAACTACAAATAGAAAGTACTCCGCCCACGCTACTCTCATGCAATTGGCAACGACAAGGGAGGTGCAGTGGCAGGGTGCCATGGAAGCAGTGGAGACTTCGCAAGGGTAACAACGGTGCGATGGTAGCGGCAACGAGGCAGCATCAATGACGCGGTGGCAATGGTAGTGGTACAATGGAAACGCAACCCAAGCAGCAGTGGCGACAAACCTCGCAGCAAGAACGCGATGGCAGCGGTAGCATGGACGTGGTAGCAGAACCCTAGCAGTAGTGGTGGCTGGCGCAACAACGACTTCGCACTCTTTGCGAGCAAGCAATGATAGTGGTGGTCGTAGTAGTTGACGGCTCCCGACTAAGTAGAGTTGGCGACAATGGCAGACGTAGACGACAACGGAGGTGTGGTGGCAATGGTAGACGAGACTGGAAGAGAGAAAAGTGGGCGTGAAGAGAAACAATGAAAAAGGTTATTTTTTTTAACCCTCGACAAGCTTATCCATGACGGTTCTGTGAACCACCATCGTGGTTGTGACACAAAACAATAACGACTAATATGATGATTGTCATTGTTCGATGGTTAATGCCCAATAACGACAGTTAGGGGTAAAACCATCGTTGATCTTGACCTCTTATTTGCAAAAATGGCACTACCTTTTTTCCACAATGTTTGCGTTGGAACCAACATTATTTGTTGTCATTGAACAATGTTTCTGCACTAGTGATTGTTGAATGTTATCCCATCTTTGTACTTGAAGTTGAATTACATTTGCCCCCAGGCTCAATGTATGTGAAGTATAACGAGTGTCGCAACCGGAGTCATGACGAGACGACGAAAAAATTATTTTTAAACATAGAGGAGTCGCCACCATAGTTTATTAAAGAAAACTATAGAAAAACCTTAAAAAGAATAGTCTTTGAAACCAAGTTTGGGTTCGGAAGTTGATTACATGTGGGGAAGGTATTAGCACCCCACAACGTCCGTCCAAAGACGGTTCCCTTTAATTAAGTGTGCAAAATTAATGTAATTTTTAAAATATTAGTTTCCCCCCAAAAAATCAAACAGACAAACAAATACAAATTGGTAAAGAAAATATTGTTGAAAATTTTAGTTGGGCCAGACAAGGATTGACCTTGCTCCTACGTATCTCCATTCGCAATGGAGAATCAAGGTTACATAGTTCTTAAAAACTATTTGGAAAAAGATCTTAAAAACATTTCAAATTTTTGGGAGGTGAACCAGACAAGGACTTTGCCTCACTCCTACGTATTTCCATTAAAAATGGAAAATCAGGGATCACGTAGTTCTAAATAAAAAAAAATGATTTTGAAAAGATTTTAATTTTTTTGAAGGTGAACCCGACAAGGACTTGGCCTTGTTTCTACGTATTTTCATTCAAAATGGAAAATCAGGGATCACGTAGTTCTAGATGAAAAAAATATTGTAAAAGATGTGATTTTTGGAAGGTAAACCTGACAAGGATTGATCTTGCTCCTACGTATCTCCAATTAGAATGGAGAATCAGGGATCACGTAATTCTAGATGAAAAAAAATATTGTAAAAGATGTGATTTTGGGAAGGTGAATCCAACAAGGATTGACCTTGCTTCTACGTATCTCCAATCAGAATAGAGAATCAGGGATCACGTAGTTCTAGATGAAAAGAACTATTTAAAAGAGATGGAAGGGTTTGTAAGCATGTAGAGTTTGTAAATTTGCAAATTTTTAGAGAAATTTTGAATGTTGTATAAAGTAGTTATCAAGCAAGTCCAGGACCCAAAAAGATAATTAAAAGTATAAAAACTAATGATTATCAAGCGAGTACGAGACCCGACATGATACTTAATGTTATGAAAAATAATGATTATCAAGCGAGTTTGAAACTCCACATGATAATTAATGTTATGAAAATAATGGTTATCAAGCGAGTCTGAGACTCGACAAGATAATTAAAGTTATGAAAATTAATTATTATCAAGCGAGTCTAAGACTCGACATGATAATTAAAATTATGAAAAATAATTATTATCAGGCGAGTCCGGTACTTGATATAATATTTAAAGTTATGAAAAATAATGATTATCAAGCGAGTTTGGGACTCAACATGAAAATTAAAGTTATGAAAAATGATTATCAAGCAAGTTCAGGACTCAACATGATAATTAAAATTATGAAAAATAATGATTATCAAGCGAGTCTGGGACTCGACATGATAATTAAAGTTGTGAAAAATGATTATCAAGCAAGTGCGGAACTCGACATGATAATTAAAATTATGAAAAATAATTATTATCAAGTGAGTCTGGGACTCGACAGGATAATTAAAGTTATGAAAAATAATGATTATCAAGCAAGTCTGAGACTCAACATGATAATTAAAGTTATGAAAAATAATGATTATCAAGCGAGTTTGAGACTCAACATGATAATTAAAGTTATGAAAAATAATTATCAAGTAAGTCTGGGACTCGACATGAAAATGAAAAATTATGAAAAAAAATTATTATCAAGCGAGTCTGAGAGTCGACATAATAATTAAAGTTATGAAAAATAATGATTATCAAGTAAGTCTGGACCCATAACGAAATTTTAATTTTCATTTGTATCTGTTGTTATTTTACTTTACATATCTTTTTATTATTTTCATTTATTATTATTTTTTTAACCTAATAACATTACAAGAAAGCTAGAAGTCCTTCCTCCTTGAATCTTTATGCCAACGAAACCTTAACCCATGAAACCTTAAGAATGGTTTTATTCATACAATGCAATGTGAATGCCTAGACTAATCTCCTGCACTACAAATTAACGAAACGCAAGGTCCAAACAATTATGAAATTAAACTCATGCCATCGTGATCCACCCAGCTTCTTTCACAGCCCTTTCCTCACAAAGGTCATACAAGCAGTACCAATTTTTGATCATCAATCTGAATATCAATCCAAATAAATTATAATCCAATAATTCACATATCTAGAACAATCCATGACTCTCGTAAACATCAACCGAAACACCAACACAGTGATCGGTGCATTCAAACCCTCCCTATCAAGAACAAATTAAACCAAAAACGCATCAATCATCACAATCCTTCAACATAAAATTTCCAATATCAATGCCAACAAGTTAATCAATAACCTCAATACCCACCCGGGTTTCAATAGATAATACCCAATCAGACTCAAACCCTAATCATTACAATATTGAATAAAAACAAACAACAACAAAAACAAGAGAACACAATAGGCAAAGAGAGATATAGGGTATTTACGCGGCTGACGTGCGGTGGACATTCACCAGAAATGGCCGCGGCTACTTAGAGCAGAAATCTCACCAAGGAGAACCCGTTGGCGTTTACCAGCGGCGCGACAAATGCAGGACTCGTTCTCTCCAAAAAAACATTTTACAGGTGGTCTCTTTTTGTGTTTGGTATCGTGTTGTGTTGTGTGATCCTTAGTGTGAGTTGTTCTAGAATGATAGTTAATGGAGGGTGATGAGAGTGAGATCTAAAAAAGAATATTTTTGACCTTGGGAAGAAGATGACCATGGATAAAGGAGAAAATGTCTAGTTATGTATTGTGTGAAAACCTTCTCTTTAATGAAGCGGAGAAAGAAAAAAGAACTCGAGGAACGTGCCTCAGACTATGAGATTCTGAGACCTTTTTTTAGCATTGTCTAAGATATTAACTGTGTGTGGAGGTTAATAGAATCGTGAAGATAATCTAGATTGTGAGAGTATCAGTAGGATGCAGTTGAGTAACGGTAACATATAACCACTTATTTTGAAATTTCCTTTTATTTTCATTATAAATTTTTTTTTCTTATTTTTCTATTTAGTTTATTTTTCTATTTTAAAACTTGTGGTTAGTTTCCTACATATTTAAATTAGTTGTCTAGGAAATAAGAAAGTAAGATTATTATTATTAAAAATTATTTTTATTTTATTTTATTTATTATTTAGTCACCCTGACAAAATTGGGTGTTGATAGTTGCCCCTCTTTACTTAACTTTTACGTGATGATATGAAAATATTTATTTTCATAGTGTCACAGTAAAAGAAAAGGAAAGACAGAAACACAAATTTCGTTCGGGTTTATAAAAAGAAAAACAAAAAAACTAGGTGTAACAACCTAAACAAAGTGTGGAAACTTTGACTTATAATGTGTGTGTGTGTGTGTGAGAGAGAGAGAGAGAGAGAGAGAGAGAGAGAGAGAGAGAGAGAGAGAGAGAGAAAGAGAGAGAGAGAGAGAGAGAGAGAGAGAGAGAGAGAGAGAGAGAAAGTGTAGAAATGCCAGTCAGATGCTGGACTTTTAATACAGGTGCTAGTGGGATGCTAGACTTTAGAAGAAAATAAACATGTTGGTGTTAGTCAGATGTTGAACTTTTAATGCAGATGCTAGTCAGATGCTGAACTTTAACAGAAAATAAACATGTAGGTGTCAGTCGGATGTTAAGCTTTTAATGCAGATGTCAGTCGGATGTTGGACTTTTAATGTGGGTGTCAGTCTGATGTTGGACTTTAGAAGAAAATAAACATGTTGGTGCTAGTCAGATGCTGGACTTTTAATGTAGATGCCAGTCGGACGCTGGATTTTAGCAGAAAATAAACATGCTGGTGCTAGTCGGATGTTGAGCTTTCAAAGGGGGTGCTAGTCAGATGCTAGACTTTAGTAGAAAATAAACATGTTGGTGTCAGTCGAATGCTGGGATTTTAATGTAGGTGTCAGTCGGATTCTGGACTTTTAAAGCTGGTGCCAGTCGGATGCTTGACTTTAAATGCAAGTGTCCGTCGGATGCTGGACTTTAAATGCATGTGTCAATCGGATGCTGGACTTTTAAAGCTAATGCCAATCAGATACTGGACTTTTAAAGCTGATGCCAATCAGATGCTGGACTTTTAAATGTAGGTAAAATTGTATAGACCAACACAAGCTAGGCTTTAACTGATAGTGAAGTATGAATGCCGATAGAAGTTGAGTTTTAGCGAAAATGTCAACTAAAAACTAGAGTTTAATAGAGAAATAAACATGAGTGATAATATATATATATATATATATATATATATATATATATATATATATATATATTTAAAAAAATATTTTTTTTTTTTTTTTTTTTTTTTTCTCATTTTTTTTTTTTTTATATATATAT
>Ga0214544_1013043_pt1 | contig 10372 bp, 5 predicted proteins | sample CNSS3metaG_FD_160074 | JGI IMG/M metagenome (GOLD analysis project Ga0214544, IMG submission 160074) | Root nodule microbial communities from cowpea collected in UCLA plant growth center, Los Angeles, California, USA - CNSS3 | ecosystem: Host-associated > Plants > Roots > Nodule | place: USA...
TTTTTTTTTATTTTTTTTTTTTTTTTTTTTTTTAAATGTTTAATTAAATGAAATAAAGAAAAGAAAAAAAAGTGTCAAAAAAAAGAAAAAATATTTTAAAAATTATGTATTTTTTTTATTGGAGATAGTTTTCTCCGATCAAAGTAGTTCAATATATCATAATTATCAAGAATTATTTTGTTTATTTTAATCGATTGAATTTATAAGAATTTTCACTTTTAATAATCGATAAAAAAAAAAAACTACTCTCTCTATGATAAGTTTAATCATTTTGTCTAGAGATTAAATGAGTGGCTCTTATTCTTGTTATCGGACTCTATCGTTTAGTATATTATGATTCCATATTTTTGGACATTTTTACTTAAATGAAATATAGAGGGCGAGTTAAATGGAAAATCAGAAAAAATAAGTTGTCGAACAACAAAATAAGCAGTACAAATTTAAAACGTCTAATTTTTATAGAAAAATATTTTAAAAGTAATGTTACTTACTTTATTTGATAGGAGATAGTATTTACTTTATCTAACAATTCATTTTATGAAACTAGTATTTTTTTTAAATAATTAAGATTGAAATATTTTATTTTTAATATAATAAAAAAATAATTATAATTTAAAAACCTAATTATGTTAATAATTTTGTTAGAACTGTAAAGCCCACTTTGTCTTTTTAAAAAACATTGGGCCCAGTTTCATCGAAAAAGTTGCCTTGCTAATTCATGAGACCAAGATAAAAGTTGATTTAAATTTTACTATGGATCGTCAATTTGTTCATTGAAAGAAAAAGGCTAAGATGAATTGGTTTAAAGATAGGGATAAAAATACTGCAATTTTTTTGTGTTGTATTTTGCAAGAAGTATATTGCAAGGGGTATTTTTATTAGAGGTGTCAATTTGGCCCTTAGTTCATGGGCCAATCCTGACCTACTCTTCATAAAGCCTCTTTTAGGGGGTCCAAATGAGGGGGCTAAAAAAAAGCCCTAGCCCTCAAAGCCCTCTTTCTAGTAGGTTAGGGCTAGGACTAAGGTGGGTTAGGGCTAGGACTAAAGTGGGTTAGGCCTCCCAAATAATACTACATTAAGTCAGAGTCAAAGATCAAGCTGAGCGACTTGGATAGGTACGAAGACCTAGACAGGCCCAACGAACCAAACATGTCTGATCACCCGGACAAGTTCGAAGCCAAAGATGGGTCCGACGACCCGGATGGGCCTTAAGGTCCGAACGGGCCCGAAGACCCGAACTGGCCCGAAGACCCGAACTGGCCCCATAAATTGGACGGGTCTGAAGACCTAGACATGCCTGATGACTCGAACGAGCCTGACGACCCGGACAAGCACGATGACCCGGACGGGCCCGAAGATCTGGATGGGCCCAACAACACGAATGAGCCCAAAAGCCTGAACGGACCCGACGACCCGAACGAGCCCGATGACCCAGACAAGCATGACAATTTGGACGGGCTGGATGACCCCAACGACCCTGACGGGACCAACTACCCAGACGAGCCCGACGATCCATACAAGTCCGATGACCCGAACGAGTCCGATGATACAAACGAGCCTGACGACCTGGATGGGCACGACGACTAGGACATGCCCAACTATCCGGACGGGCACACCAGGTCATTTGGTATGTCAAGTTCGTTGGGCCCGTCCGGATCATTTGGACCTTTTTGGTCGTCAAATTCATCTTGGTCATCGGGTTGGTCTGGTTCGTCGGGTTGTCAAGCCCGTCCAAGTCGTTATGCTTGTCCAAGTTGTTGGGCTCAACCAGATGGGCCCATCAAAGTCATTTGGCACGTCCGACTCGTTGGGCCTGTTATGGTCGTCAGACTCATCTTGGTCATCGAGCCTGTCTGGTTCATCGCGTCTGTCTGTATTGTTGGACTCGTTTGGGTCATAACGCATGTTCGAGTCGATGGGCTCATCTGGTTTGTCATCCAGGTGGTCGGGGGTCATCCGGGTCGTCACGCTTGTCCTGTTCTTTTGGCCCGTCCAGATTGTCGACCTAGTCCGAATCGTCGGGCCCGTCCGGGTTGTTGGGCCCGTTTGGGCTGTCGTGCTTTTCATGGTCGTTGGACAGGTCCGGGTCGTTGGGCCTATTCGGGTCGTCTTGCTTGTCCGGGTCATTGAGTCCATTCCACAGATAATAATATATTTTAAAAAGTAATATATTTTTCATATTGAAGAAGAAAGCTCATGGGTTGGCCCTGACCCACATGGTTTTTGTGAGGTTTTTAGCCCTATGGGTTTCTTTAATGGGGTTTTTTTTTTCGATGTGGGCTTTTTTGGTCCTAACCCACATGGGTCAAGGCCAAGCCATGTGGACTGGGCCAAATTGACACATCTAATTTTTATGTTGCCTCTTTTTGATCAAGTTATTTTTGATCTAAGAATAATTAAGGATTTTGTTTTATCTTTTTATACTAATTTATATGTTATTCTCATTGATCTAATGGTTTTTGTTACCAATATGAAGTCTTTTGTTGCTTCTTATATTCCCTCTCTAGTGATTGATTATGTTTTTTTTTTTATTAAATGTCCATATCTTGATGAGGTGAAACATGCAGTTTTTTCTTTTAGTGGTGATAGTGCTCATGGTCCAAATGGCTTGGGTGGATGTTTTATCACTCTTTTTGGGACATTGTGGGTATCGATGTTTGTAAAGTTATCCCACAATTCTTTTGTTAGACGTCTCAAGAGGTTTCTCTCGTAATCAAAGATTTATTTCTTTAACCTATTTGGGTTTGCTAATATTTGTGGGAATGCCTAAACTATAAATTTTTCGACCTTTAGTTGATAAGATTCTAATAAGTTTTCTTGGAAACAAAAGTTGCTTAGTGTGAGGGAGAGAATTCAACTAGTAAATTAAGTGATTATTAGCTTGTTGTCTTGAAGTCTCCAAATTTATAAATGGCTTATTAATCTTCTTCTTGATGTGAAATAATGGATTCAATTTTTTTTGGAATGGTAATACATAGGAAATAGGGAGCTCCCACTGTGCAATGTTCTGTCTTGTGTGGTTTTGGTGAATGATTAGTTACATGTTACTAATATTTAATATTTAGGTAGATGTTTACTTATGAAAAAATAACTTGCTTGAAATAGGTAATTGATTTATATATAAGTATTGAGATAAATATATATATATATATATATATATATATATGAAATAAAAATGAAGACGAAGGAGTTAAAAACAATTTTTTTTCACATGTTTAAACAAGATTGGGGACCAGGCATCTCATTCTTTTGAATTAATAAATAAATAACACTCACAACTATTCTGTCTTTACCCGGCTGGGTAATCAGAGCGGGCCTTAAATAGAAGCATGCGATGTATGGAAATAAATTGAAGTAGCATCATATCTAAGAAGCCAACCCTTATTGGGATTCCCTATTCTGTGTGGTCATCACATTTCCTATACCAAACCAAAAACCACACACCATTCACATGTACTTCATTCCGAACATCTATCTACCTGTCTTCGACAACTTCTTCTCTATAAACACTTCTACATTATCTTTTACCGCTTTCCATTTCTACACCCTTTTTTAGACAATTTTACGGACTACTTTCTTTTTCAACTTTTCTACTAATTTATTATAATTTCATATTTATAAATTTTATTTCTTATGATATAATTTCCAATTTGGTTATATATACAATTTACTAATTATTTATTCGCTTTGTTTATTCAAGATGAAAATATTATGTAAATATAGCATAATTAGTTCATTATTTTTATTTTATTCTTAGTTAAGTATACATGTAGCAAAATAAATAGAATAATCAAATAATAGTGGTCGAAAAAGGAGGATTAAGAATAAAAATAACAAGTAAAAAAATTGTTATTAACCACACGTTAACTACCAGAATTATTTGAGATTCAAAAATCTTTGGAAATGGCACTTTTACTTTAACAGAAATTATATAATGGCACTTTGGAAATATATATATATATATATATATATATATATATATATATATATATATATAATCACGTGCTTTAGCAACTATATAGAGATAACATGAGAGATATGTTATTATATTGTAAAAACCTACAAAGTACACAAATCAAGGGAAGTTATATTTAATGGATCTTTAATCTAACATTTTTATATATAAATAGTAATTGTATATTAAATACTATAAAAAACACCTAATATTACTATTATGCCAAATTAAAAATGATTAAATATTACTAAATTATTTTGGCAGTTATGTGGTTGAAGGAAAATTATGGGAATATGGAGGTGATTAAAGGATAATTATATGTTCACGACTAAAAATTTTCATATGATATGAAAATTTTCTTGTTGATTTGTTAAAAATTTTGTAAGAAAAGACTTTTTCTTGCTGTTTTTTTAAAGAATTTTAATCGGCAGGTAATTCCTTCGTGGATAATTATTTCCTACAAAATTATATAATTTTGCAAATATTTTCTACAAAATCTTTTGCAAAAAGTGTTTTATACCAAATATTTTACAAAAAAAATTGGCAGCAATTTCTTGCAAGTTTTTTTTTTTTCATAACAAAATTTATAAATATTTTCTAAAAAAAATTTTAAAATAAAATTGACAAGAAATATAAATTTTTTTAGTAGTGATTGTAGTGGATAAATAGAGATGCAAAATGACAATCTCATTTGGTTGCAAATAGGTTAGGTTGCCAAATTACACTACATTCTTACCAATTTTGACATTCCATCAATAGTAAACATAAATATTATCAAAAAGGATGGTGGTCTCAAGGGAATACATGCTAATTTGAAAGGTAAAGTCGCTATGTTCTCTTGTCATTATAAATTCAAGTACGTTTCCATTTTTAGTTATGATAATTAACATGAAATTTATCATTATATTGATAATATTTTTTTTTTTTTTTTTTCATTCGTAATCTCGTACATGTAAGAGGTGGGGTGAGTCTAAACATAAGGTCAACATTCATATTATATTTCCAAAACTTGAACTTTAAAGCCATAGAAATAGAATTAATATTGATAGGATCATTCATAATTGAATCGAGAACAACAAACAAAAAAATATATTCACATAAGTCTCAAATTAAAATAGGAATAGATATCATTTAAAGAGATTGGTAAAAGATTAATATTTTATTTTTGGATCAAATTTTCATTCTTCGGTGATATCTCCATACAATGATGAAATACCAATGAAGCTAAGAAAATAGATATGCAATGATGTTATATTTTAGGAGTGTATGTCGATGAGATTAGACTAAGTTTCCACAAATTCATTACTCAATCTAATAAAAGAATAGATTAGGTTGAGTTAGAATTTTATTAGTCTCAAGCTATTTTCAACCGGAATAAGTGAACTTGGTCATGAGTGTAAAGTTTTATTTTATTAAAATTTATATTTCTGTCATATTTTTTAAATAAATTATTTCTAAACATACTGTATTATTTAATAATTAAAAATTACAAACTTATATTTTTAAAAGTATATATTAAATTAATAAAGTAAATAAAATAATTATTATTTTATTATCTAATAATTTTTATTTTATTTATATCAGCAATAATTTTGATTAGGTTAAATTGAGTCTTAAATTTAAGATACAAAATTTGTCATCTAACTTTTTATAGGTTTAATACTCTTGTTTTCTGCATTGGTTATTTCTGTATCACGTATTTTTATTTTGATTCCGTGTAGCTCAATAATTCATCTCTTTCATCACAACCAAAAGTCTAAACATCTTGGCCCCATCTGCACATTTATGATTTGATCTTCAAATTATAACACCTTCTCTATCATCAAAATAAAATATACCCAATTTTCAAATTTTGTTAAGGTTTCAATTAATATTTTCCTTTACACAAAATTTCATCTTCTTTAATATAATATAAATAATACTCTCATGTCAGAATGGAGCAAATGCATTGCACTTGTTTATGCATAAAATAAAACAACATAAGGTGAAGATTTTATTATTTGCTTACTGGCTTTGATTGAGCTGATAATTGAAACCAGATAAATATAAAATTAAAACAAGTATTTGGTTGGAGAAAAATCTCGTATTGTATTTTAGTTACTTTTATTATTATTTTTATAACTTTTACATTTGTTTATTTATAACATCTCATTTTAATAGTATAAGATAACCTCCGTGACAAGCACGAACTGCATTCACCATAATAAGATGATGATTAAAGCATCATTAGCAAAATTGGTTAATTAAAGACTAATAATTTTAGTTAGTTACATTGATTAGGTCCATCTAAGTAAAAATATCCATAAAATATAATTTAATTAGCATAATACACAACATAAATAGAGGGTGTATTCATTATTACAGTATTTACTACTATCTGACGCACTTAGTTAACTTGAACCTCATAGTGTCTTCTATAGACACATCTTTTCTCGATCTTGAAGAGACATGAACCTAGAACATCTCACCTTGAAAGCATGATGTGGGAAACACACTCTCTCTCAGTTTTAGTTACCATCAAAGTCCTCGAACATTTCGATTTGAAGAGTAAAGAGTTTCTGCTACGAGGAGTTTAAAGAGTCTTCAAAGGATGATTTTGGTGCTTTAAGAACATAAACTAAAAAAATATTGATATCTCAAATAGTCTCTATTATAAATTATATATATATATATATATATATATATATATATATATATATATATATATATATATATATAATTGATTTATGAACCAAAGTCTAAACTAGTATCTAACATTAGTTACTAATTTAGAATCTACTAATAGTAAATAGGTAATAGTTAATGTTAGAAACCAATTTAGACTATAATTCACAAATTAATTATATTTTTTTATTAAGAAAAGAGACTATTTTAAATATCAATAAATTTTAGTTTAGAAAAGAATATATAATTTAATCAATATAATAATTAATTTTACTTGATGATTTTCTTCTAGTGATAAAAATGTAGTCTGGTACATCACATGCTCACAATATAAAATTGAAGGTTAAACAATGCATAAATGCATTTATGTCAAAACCACATAAGTGAAACAAATTGGTATTCAAGCAATGCGATGAATGTTTAGCTTCTATTATCATATATTTAACTTTTATTTTTCCAAAGTGACATGCAAATTGAATAATTTCTACATCATAAGAATTCAAAACTACCACTGTTTTAATAATCTTTGTAAGTGCACTCAAACAACTTATCAAACCAATATATACCCACAAAGTTTCTACACTAAGTATTGTTGCTCTCGAGACCAAAGACTAATAATAACTCTTTTCAATCTTATCCCAAGTTCACAATCATTTTCAATAATATAGAGATTATCTTAAATCTCTACTATAATTAAAATTATTAAAAATAAAAAAATATTGTATTTAATTTCATATTATTATAGAAAACTATATTATTGAATATAGAAAGTATTTTAATTTTTCAGTTGTTTTGATAATTTTATAAAATTCAAGAACTTAAATTACCCATAATATTATAAGTTATATAGAATTAAGGTTTATTAAATTATTATAATATATAAGTATAATAAACTAAGTTTATCAATTACACAACTTAATTTAATAAAATATATCTGTATAGAAATTATACTTTTATCTTTTATTTATTTTGTGATAAATTCATTTTGTATAAAAAATAATTAATTTAAAATTTTGAAATAAAATATACATAAGGTGACAACTAAGACGAAAACGTGATTCTTTATTTTTAAATTTAATTAAAATAAACACAAGGTGTAAATATAAATTTAGGTTTACAAATATTTACACTTTCATTTCATTGTACCTTACAAGTATATTTGTGTATTATTATTATTATTATTATATATATATATATATATATATATATATAACTAACAGAGAAAATATAGTTTAAACTTTTATGGGAAAAGACTATGTTTATGAATTAAAAAAATTATACTTTGTTAGACAAAAATTAAGTGTAGGAGAAATAAGAACGAGTCAAATAATAAAGTTCAAATCTTATTTCTAATTAGTAATGTTTTTAAGGTAAATACTAATTTGATTTGCAAATTTTTAGCAAATACTAATAAATTTAATCAATTTGTTCGTCATTTCAACATAAAAGAGTAAAGGATAAATGACCATTGAAACCTATTTTTGTTGTGACATTTGTTCAAAGGAGAGTGAAATTGAGTGAAGATATTTGTGACAATTACAATTCGAAATATGACATGTATCTTTTCTATAGATGGAGTGCGAAATGTCACAACATTTGTACTTATTACATGTTTTGTGGCCGCAATGGGAGGTCTTCTCTTTGGATATGATCTTGGTATTACAAGAGTAGTGACTTCTATGGAACCATTATTGATGAGGTTCTTCCCTAGTGTGTACAAACAGATGAAAGATGAATTAGAAAGCAAGAATCAATATTGCAAATTTGACGACCAACTTCTTACATTATTCACCTCTTCCTTATACCTTGTTGCACTAGTAGCTTCTTCTCTTGCTTCTACTACAACTAGAATGTTAAGGCGTAAAACCTTTATGCTTATTGGTGGCTTATTTTTTCTTGCTGGTTCACTATTGAATAGGTTTGTTGTGAACATTGAAAGGCTTATCATTGGTCATTTATTTTTAGGAATTGGAGTGAGATTTTGTAACCAGGTAAGAATTAACATGAGCTATACATCATAATCATTTAATCTGGTTGTCTTTTTTATTTTCCAAGGAAAATGATGATTAACTTTTCCACCTTTTTTTATTGCATCAATAGTCTGAAATGGCTCTACCAAAAATTAAAAGAGCACTTAATATTGGCTTCCAAATGACGATCACAATTGGTATCCTAGTTGCAAACCTAATCAACTATGGTACATCATGCAAATGGATGGAGGATTTCTCTAGGCGTTGAGCTGTGCCAGCAATTTTGTTATGTATATGATCTCTGTGTAGTTAAAACACCTAATTCTTTGATTGAAAGAGGAAAATATGACAAAACTAAGAAAATGTTGTGAAAGATCCGTGGCATTGAGAAAATTGACGAGGAATATCAAGATCTTGTTGAGGCTAGTGAAATGACAAAAATAATGTAGAACATCCATGGAAGAACATTACAAGACCAAAATACATGCCTCAACTAACTTTCTGCGCTTTTATTCCAGCCTTTCAACAACTCACTAGCATCAATGTCGTCATGTTTTATGCTCCAGTTCTCTTTCAGATTTTAGGCTGCAGTGGTGATGCTTCACTCATGTCTGCAGTTATCACTGGAGGTGTTAATGTTGTTGCCATACTAGTTTCTATCCTCGTAGTAGACAAGTTTAGAAGAAAAGTGTTACTTCTTGAAGGTGGTGTCCAAATGTTTATTTGTTAGGTAAAAGTTGACAAGTCCAATACATTTAAACTTTTGCAACCCATAACTTCAATAAAACTTTAAACCTATGCAATTTCTCTTAAGAAATGGATTTAAACCTAACTAAGTCTTTCAAAATCAGCTTGTAAGTTAAGGTTCATATACACCTCAAGCATAAGACTAGATATTTAAGGATGGTCTGATAACAACAAAATTATGTGTGACATTATAAACACAACAAATAACAAACCTCTTCAGAACAAGATTTAAATGATTCTGATACCATCTTAAGAAGTAGACTTTAAGTTTAACTCAAACCAACGAAAGTCAATTTATAGTATGTAAATGGGTGCTAACCTTATCTTACAAGTCAGTGTGAACGTTCTTATTGCTAATACTTTTGATTGAAGGTTATTGTTGGAATCATGATCGGTCTAAGGTTTGGGCTAAATGGTCAATGAATATTTAGTAAAGTTGACGTAGATATTCTATTGTTCTTTATATGTGCATATGTTGCAGCATTTGCATGGTCATGGCGACCAACATGTTATTTACGTTTACAATTGCTCAAGTCTTTCTTACCATGCTTTGTCACTTGAAGTTTGGTCTCTTCTACTTCTTTGTAGGATTTGTGGTTATCGTGACCATCTTTATTGCATTACTTTTACCCGAAACCAAGAACGTTCACACTGAAGAAATGAATATACTTTGGACTTCACATTGGTTTAACGTTCCCCATGATATTGATATTCACTCTAAGAACAATAAATTTGTTCTATAAATCTAATTGTGTTAAGTATTGGTTATGATAAAAAAAACGACATAATTTAGAGAATGTGTAATCTTTTCAAAATTATGTAAAAGAAATCAATAAATTGTTTTCATTCTTGTTGTTCCATGTTATTTTAAGTAAAACATTTTATGTAGAGGGTGAATTCTTTAATTCATCAAGTAAAAAGAATATTGTAGGTTGTCTTTTATAATATATATATATATATATATATATATATATATATATATATATATATATATATATATATATATATATATATATATATATATATTTTTTTTATT
>Ga0214544_1013049_pt1 | contig 10366 bp, 8 predicted proteins | sample CNSS3metaG_FD_160074 | JGI IMG/M metagenome (GOLD analysis project Ga0214544, IMG submission 160074) | Root nodule microbial communities from cowpea collected in UCLA plant growth center, Los Angeles, California, USA - CNSS3 | ecosystem: Host-associated > Plants > Roots > Nodule | place: USA...
TTGTCCATACACAATTGATGCCACCATGTCATAGCATAATCTTCAAATTCTAAAACTACTAAATCTACTTGTTCTTGATCACTAACTAAATGAATATTGAAGATTTGGTCCACTTTTTGCTCCCACTCTATGTAGAGGTTTGGATCATTCTCCCCCTTGAACTTTGGAATCTTGATTGGTGGAGGTTGTCTTTGTGGGAGTTGATTGCGCCTTCCACCACTATCATAGCCGTGTCTTCTTCTTCTTCCACCATGGCTAGAGTCCTCGGAAGAGGACCTCTTCCATCTCCTCTCATCTTCCCTAAGCTCAAGTCTTTGGATGTGCTCTTGTAGGAAGATCTCACTTTGCCTCAAAGGGAGAGGGTTCAGGTTCATGAAAGGAAGATGGGTCAGGTTCCTGACCTCTACGAGCGTACTCTTCTTCCATATTGCTCAGCTGATCTTTTAATTGTCGAACAACCCTATAATTTCTTTTCAACTTCCTTTTGCATCATTGCTTAAATTGAGTAAAGGACATGTCATCTATTCCTTTTTTTGGGATGCCATGTTCACCGATATTTAAGGCATCACGAACAACATCAATGTTTTTTTCCTCTTCAGTTAATTCCCAGTCAAGAACAACCTGCATAATGGTGTCCAAACTTTATACCTTATTGCTACACATAATACAACTTAATCAACTAAAATAAAACGAATGCAATACAATACCTTGTTATATTCAAATGCAGATTTGATTCTGTGAGTCCTAATCACCAAGGACGGCCAACTCAAAATTCTCGGGAAAATAACGTCACCTTCATAAGACCCTAACGAAAGTAGTCGACAAACCAAAAGCTGAAAAAATATTCAAGAACTAATTAATCATTAATTTCACAAACACAAGCCAAACAAAATCAAAATTGGCAGACGTGTTTTGATCTTGCCTTAAAGTGTGGTAAGCACGATTGAAACCTTCAACCAAAAAACTATGGACAGACCTTGACCAGTTGTATTGATTCAAGTTGTCAAGGTTATCCAACAATCTAAATGGCATGTTTGTGACAATCCTAGAAGTCCTAGGGAAATACAAAAGAGCAAAACATAGCAACAAGTACAAACGACAAACATTGTCTACATTGTCAATGTCATTGTCATCGTCACTTTGTAAATAAAAGTATATTTTATTAATAATGTCATCTATTGTTATTGGTTCATGTTCAAATAATGACTTCATCACCCCGCACACAATACTATTGAATTCTACATCAACCACAACAGCATTGAGACCCAAACAAACACAAACATCTAAAATAGACAACCGTACCAAATGTTGCCTGATACATATGCTTTCATGTTCAGGGACCCACTGACTAAGTGTATGTTTTAACAAAACTCCATTGATATCCAACGGTTTCACCATGTCAACACACCACCTAAATGGAGTGCCTCCAATTCGAGAGTGATGTCTTGGTCTCAATAATCCATTGACTTTAACAATGTAGTCTGTTTTACAACGGTTGCGAACCACAAGCTAAAAAACAAATGAAATTGTTAAAAAAACATGTCAGAAAACATCAATAAATGAACTTAATCAACTATAATAAAAAAATGGAAAATGAATAGTTCACTACTTCTCCTTACAACTTCTCTTGCCACCGAAGAAAGGTACTAACCTGCAACTTTTTTAAACTTATCTTGCAACCCAAGCACAATTATGATGTAACCCACAAAACAGTTTTTGGATAAAAGAAGTTGACAGATATTGGAAGTGCATAACACACAAATGTCTCCCCTCCTAGAAGGGTGGACCCCAAGTGTGCATACCAATAGTAGAGCCCATTCCACTTCTTGTAAACCTAGTGTGAGTTAATATAAGGAATAACTAGTCTGCAGCATTTTCCAACTTATCTTGCAACCAAAGAACAATTAAGGTATAACCCAAAAAAGAGTTTTTGCACGAACTAAAATTGATAGATTTTGGAAGTGCAAGAGAACACACAATTTTATCCCTTACTAAAAGGGTGGATCCAAGGTATGCAGACAAATACCATACCCCATCCCATTTCTTAAAAACTGGGTGTAAGTTCATTTGGGGAAAACAAACTCTCCAACATTTTATAATTTATCTTGCAACCCAACAATAATTAAGGTGTAACCCACGACACATATTCTGCACATTAAAATTTACAGATTTTGGAATTGCAAAACCAACACAATTCTACCACTTGCAAAAAGGTTAGACCCCAACAATGCACACCAAGAGCATACCCCATCCCACTTCTTCTAAACCAGATCTAAGTTCATTTGGGGAAAGACTAGCCTGCAACAATTTTAAATTTATCTTGCAACCCAAGAGCAATTAAGATGTAACCCACCAAAGAGCTTTTGCTCAAATTATAATTCGCAAATTTTGGAACTACATAACAACACACAATTTTCCCAGTTACTAAAAGGTTGGACCCCAACAGTGCACACCAAGACTAGACCCCATCCCACTTCTTCTAAACCAGGTGTAACTTCATTTGGGGAAAGACTAGCCTGCAACATTTTAAATTTATCTTGCAACCCAAGAGCAATTAAGATGTAACCCACCAAAGAGCTTTTGCACAAATTATAATTCGCAAATTTTGGAACTATATAACAACACACACTTTTCCCACTTACTAAAAGGTTGGACCCCAACTGGGCACACCAAGACCAGACCCCATCCCACTTCTTCTAAACCAGGTGTAAGTTCATTTGGGGAAAGACTACCATGCAACAATTTTAAATTTATCTTGTAACCAAACAACAATTAAGGTGTAACACACCAAAGAGCATTTGCACAAAATACAATTCGCAGATTTTGGAATTACATAACAACAAACAATTTTCCCACTTACTAAAAGGTTGGACCCCAACAGTGCACAACAACACCAGACCCCATCCCACTTCTTGTAAACAAGTTGTAAGTTCATTTTGGGAAAAACTAGCCTACAACAATTTTATATTTATCTTGCAACCCAAGAGCAATTAAGGTGTAACCCACCAAACACCTTTTGCACAAATGATAATTGACAGATTTTGGAATTACATAACAACACACAATTCTACCCCTAACTAAAAGGTTCGACCCCAACAATGCACACAAATACCAGAAAGATTTGGGATTTTCTAGAAAGCCAAATACAATTGGGCTTTTCTCTCCAAAAGATCACCCACTTGCAGAATGGACTTTTTTTATTTCATCTGACACTTATACAGCTTAAAAGTATATGAAAAATTAATATTTAAATGCACAACGTAAATCCACTTTAGGTGGTAAGAAAAGTGTAAAGAAAAATTAGTTAACTAATCATTTTTGTAAATGAATAAACCATAATCACAAACATTTACCTTCCTTGACACACCCTCTTCTTCTTCTGCCATAGGTATCCAAAATCTCCTACTCTGGTAAACAGTTTATATAGGTAAGGAATTCCAATAAATAAACAACAAACACGACACCCAAAGAATAATTCGCGATTAAACAAAAATACTAAAATTTAAAAGCTATGATAAAAGTTTTATACATGTTAATAACTACACCATACAATAATTTATTACAATTGTGAATAACAATATTATTGGTTAAATATTATTGCAAATTATGAAATCATTAATGAAATTTATTACCTGCAACTTGGTGTGATGAAATACTGTCATTTGCAATCAATTTCAAGTAATATGAGTGTGTTAGATCATTAGATCATTTCCCTTTTTCTTTTTAATCATACTCCATACACAACAATTGCATCTCAAAGTTCCACTCAATCCATACTTAATCAACACTAAGGCTAGCAACATGAACTACATAATGAATCAACAAAGATCATAAAACAGGGGTATCTTTGGCACCTCACAAAACAAGACTCAACAAAACCAGCCAAAGTTAGCACAAACCGAACCACTACCACTGAATAGAAACCAAAATCAGGACCCTAACAGAATACCATTGGCTAACAACACTGCAGTAACACAAAATTATGGTCTAAAATTTGAGCAGCCAATACATATTCACAAAACAGGGCATGATAAACATGGTAACTAAGTCGCAGAAACCAAGACTAATCCTAAAACATAATTTTAACAAAACAAAACAGCACAAATTGCAGCACAGAGACAATAACATGGCATGAAAAAAAATGGTCCCAGCAATATCCACACAACTCATAAAATCCACAAAGCCAAAAGTAAAATGCAGCACATGAACAATTACTTGGATTAATGCAAGAGAGGGTAATGCAAAGGCTCGTGAAGTTGCAAGAAAATGGAGCTTGCTCCTGGAACGTGCTCAGCCCGCGAGAGAGAGAGAGAGGATGGCTCGAAAAAGCGTGGTTGAGTGTGGTGGTTAGAGAGTAGGGTGGAAGGATGAGGTTCAGTGGTGGACTACGGCTTGAGTGGTTGGCAATGGGCTCCAGTTCGTGTAGTGATTGAAAGTGAGGGAAAGATAGAGGGGAGGTTGAGGTGTTGATGAAGATGAGTGCGTGAGTGAGGGAATACAAAAATGGCAGGTGAGGCTAAGCGGTGGGAGCAGCGGTGGTGAATTGTGAACGTGAATGGAGTGTGCAAGTGAGGCTGAGCAATGGTGAGCGTTGAAATTGGGGCAAAATCTAGGTTAGGTTATGAAATTGGGGAATTGGGAGTGTCGAAGAATTTTGGGGTTTCAACATTCACGGGAGAAGGGGGTTCTCTCATGGGATTTCACGGTGTCGCAGAGGTGTGTGTATGTGTGCGGGAACAGTTTTGTGGGGCGGTTTCAGGAAGAGGTGGAGTAGAGGTGTGTGTGTGCGGGAAGGGTTTTGTGGTGCGGTTTCAAGAACACGTAGAGCAGAGGTGTGTGTGTGTGTGTCTGCGGGAAGGGTCTTGTGGGGCGGTTTCGGGAAGAGGAGGAGCAGCGGTGTGTGTGGGGGGGGGAGGGTAGCGGAGGAGGAGACTGGTTTTGAAAGACCAATATCAAAACAGTGAGTGTTCTGTGATGAGTGGCGAGTGGCGAGGGAGGGTTTCTAGGCAGCTTTGGGGAAGCGGTGGAGCGGTGGAGGAGAGGCATTTTCGAAAACGAAAATAATTTGAGCATACTGGTGTGTGATGAGTGGGGAAGTGGCTACATGCGCGAGTGCGTCCCCAAACGCTTCACCACTGTCATTTCATTTTTCAGTTATAAAAAAAAATTAAATGAAATAGCTAATCTCACGTCAGGTGGTAACAAAAGTGGTCATATTTGGGTGTCAATATATCATTTCTCCAGTTTTTAATAGGAATTTTAATGTTTTGTTGTTTTTAATGTTTTTGTTCTTGTTTTGAGATCATCTTTTAGATCTAAAAAATTAAAACAAAATTACAATAAATTTTGACTTTTAGCATATTTTTATTGGGTTTGTAAGATATGTTTTCGTGATTAGGACTGTCAAAGTCCATGAAAATTTGGAATCTTGATTAATGATGCATGAATTATTTCTGTACTGTTAATTTAGATTGGTTACTCAAAATTATTAGGTTGAATATTTTATGATAGAGTTATCCTTTGTGAGATTTTGAGCCAGTTGATGGATGAACCATTATGTATCGTACCTTACTTTTCTAGTATGAATTCGTTCATGTTTTGGTTATACTTTAATAGTTAGCTGGATTATCTATTTTAAAACTTTGTTTACATCTATAAAATTATATGAATTAGACATTTCTTGTTTTTGAGGCATTGGATAATATTTGCCTACAGCGGTGATGATAATCCACTTGTTAGCCCTTTTAAGTCTTTGAATATTTTTTCTTATTTTTAAGCTCATGGCATACCTTAAAAGAGAAAGACCATAATTATCGATGTGAGGCCCAATTATTTGTTTTGTTTCAGCCCTAATGTCAGTGGGCCGCCCTTGTAGTTGGGCCTAAGGCCGGCCCAACATATATGCCCTTAGGTCTGCCCTAAAACCTAGGGTACCCTACATTTTCAGGGATCTTGCCCTTGCCTTGAACCCAGCAGCCGCCACCCCTCTGCTAGGGTTTCGTTTCTTCGTCTCGAACCAGTCCATCCCAAGAGCTCGACTAGTGATTCCTGCTCCACGTAAGTAACTCTAACCTACTGTACTTACCTTATGAGGTTTACATTCGTTTTCCACCGATTAAAGTACGAAATAATCGTGTCCTCCGCTGTTTTTGCCAGTTTTGCAAGTCCGCCTTTCAAGTTGTTGTGCTCCGAGGTCCCGCGTCGAGGTTCTGTTAACCCTTTTCCAGGTACGGGAAGTTAGGGTTTTAGCTTCAAGTCATTATTCTGAACTGTGTTGAGTTATTTGTTGATTTTACGGTTGGATCTGTCATTTGGATGTATAAGAGTGCTTTGCATGTGTGTTTTGGCCGGAAAACATGGCTGTTTCAGCGAAGAACAGTGGCGAGACCTGTTAATCTCGCCCAAGCGAGTCAATCTCGCCTAGGCGAGATGAAACAGGGAGGCCCCTACGCGAAATCTCGCCCAGGCGGCTCGCTCACCTTTTGAGCGAGCAGGCAACTCGCCCAGGCGAGAGGGATCTCGCTTAAGCGAGATCCCGTGATGCCCACACACCTGCCTTTGTGCTCTCGCCTAGGCGAGAGGGAGGCTCGCCTGAGCGAGCACGCCTCGCCTGAGCGAGACCCGTCAGCCTGAGCGAGATGCTGGGCGAGACTGTGCTGCGTTTTGGATATTTGAACTTTCCCGAGTGATCTGTTTTGGTTGAGTATGATCGTGTGATGATTGACATGTATATAATGGAGCATGAGGTATGATTGGCATGATGCATGAGTTGAGTATGACGGGTTGAGTATGATATTGTCATGTGAAATGAATGAATGGGTTGGAACCAAAGGAACACGTGATTAATATGAGATGAGACCCCAGACTCATTGGGGTGGTGATGATCAGAGATGTGATTGATAAGAGGATTAAACTTCAAGAGTTGATAAGGAATTAATAATGTTATATGTATCTGGATGAGTCGAGTCGAGTCGTAGTGTATTGAATGAAGAGTCATAACATGTTTGGTTGCTATATGGATATGAGATGATGGAAATATGCTTGAATGCATGATTTATGTTGTTGGCTCTAGCTTACCCGTTTTGTTGTATGTTGGTGTTGTATGTGGCCGTTTTTCCTTGCGATGATCATCAACTTGGTTGGTGGGAGCAGTTGGGCGAGGTTCTCAGGGTCAACAAGCGAATGGTGATTCCGCTGCTTAGCCATCCGGGCTGGAGTCTTCCTTGTGTTTATTTAGGGCCAAGGCCCATGTATTTCTTTCCGTATTTCTACGCTACATTCTACGTTGTATTCGTATTCAACTATCCTTCTTTTGTTGGCATCGTGGTGTGCCTAGTTTTGTAGGGGTTGTGTTAGGGACCCCAAGACTACTCTGCAGTACTATTATCGCGTGACGTTTCCTTTAATTCCGATTAATAATTAAATGGGACGTTACATTTATGGTATCAGAGCGGTCATTCCTTAGGTCTGTGGACTTGGATATCCGCTTAGCTTTCCCTGTGTCTTCTGAGTATTCTTAGTTAAATTCTTGCCTTTATCGGGTCTAACCAAGTGATTTTTCTGTGTGTCAGTGGATTATGGCACCTCCTCGCCGAGCTTCTCAGTCATCCCAGGGGGACACATCAGATATCGCCAGAGCTATAGAGGCGATGGTAGCAGCTATGACGCAGCAGAGTGCTGCGATGATGCAGCAGCACGAGGCATCTATGCAGCGACAGGTAGCGTCGCTTGAGCAGCAGCAGGCAGTGATGCAGCAGATGGAGGCTGCGAGGGTAGCTGCTGAGGATGCTCATCGGCAGCATATGGAGGCCCTCCGCCAGATGGAGGAGAGCAGGACGGCGACACCTGTGGTTGGTCTTGAGCCACGACCTGCGGTTAGGGAGTGGAGCTTGGAGGACTTTTTGAAGCACCACCCAGCAAAGTTTGATGGGAAGACTAGTCCTGACGCCGCAGACCAATGGCTGAAGGACTTGGAGCGCATCTACGACGCCAAGATGTGCCCTGCAGAGGACAGATTGGCGTTCTCGGTCTATATGCTCACGGGAGAGGCAGAGCATTGGTGGAGCAGCACCAGATCCATCCTAAAGGAGAGGGATGAGCTTGTGACATGGGAAACCTTCAGGGAGAAATTTCTCTCCGAGTACTTCCCAGACAGCATCAGATACGCTAAGGAGGTGGAGTTCCTCCAGTTGACCCAGGGAGGGAAGACTGTTACAGAGTATGCTGAGAGGTTCAAACACCTCAGCCGTTTCTACACACTGCCGCTTGACGAGGAGTGGAGATGCCGTAAGTTTGAGAACGGCCTCAGAGGAGACATTCGCTTGATGGTGGCACCCTTGTCCATCAAGAATTTTGCTGCTCTGGTAGAGAAGGCCAGAGTAATGGAGAAGATGAAGCGCGAGGTGGAAGGCCAGCGCCCACCGCAGTCACAGCCACCCCAGAGGATTGGTGGACCATCTGGGTCCAGGCCCAGACATGAGGAGAGGAGGAGACCGTATGATAGACCACACCATCAGCCTCAGGAGTCTAGGAGCTTTCCTCCGCAGCAGGGTCGAGTTCGGTGTTACTCATGTGGAGGGCCCCACCCGAGGTATGGGTGTCCACGTAGGGAGGGTTATCGTCGGTGCAACAACTGTGGCAAGGAAGGCCACTTTGGGAGAGATTGTCCCAACCTTGCCAGGGCAGCGACACGCCCTCCAGTTCAGGCACCCCATCAGCATCAGGGGAGAGACAGAGGCAACAGGCCTCAGGCGACGAGCAGAGTGCACGCCATGTCAGGAGCGGAGGCATCAGGCTCAGGTAACTTGGTTATGGGTAGTTGCATGATAGCCGGCTCTTCTTGCTGTGTGTTATATGATTCTGGAGCGACACACTCTTTTGTGTCTTTTGCTTGTGTGGAACGTTTGGGTCTGCCGGTGCGCGAGCTGCAGTGTGAGCTTGCGGTGTCTTCTCCGGCGTCGGGTTTGGTCAGGACGTCGTCCTTGTGTGCTAGGCTTCCAGTGGAGGTAGAGGGGCGCAGGTACAAGGTGAACTTAATCTGCCTACCTCTACAGGAGTTGGAGATGATCTTAGGGATGGATTGGCTCTCTGCTAATCGCATTCTGATAGATTGTCGGGAGAAGAAGTTGTTGTTTCCCGACTCAGGGGAACATGAGTTGGTTTCCTCTCAGGGAGTTATGAGAGAGCTAAAGGACGGTGCGCAGTGCTACGTGATCTTCACACATATGGAGGTGGAGAGAGGAGAGACGACGTCTGCGATACCAGTCGTCCAGGACTTCGTGGATGTGTTTCCAGAGGAGGTACCAGGGTTGCCTCCCAGTAGAGAGGTGGAGTTCTCTATTGATCTAGTCCCAGGAACAGGCCCGGTCTCGATGGCCCCATATCGCATGGCTCCGACAGAGTTGGTAGAGCTTAAGAAACAGATGGAAGATCTGATGGAGAAACAGTTCATCCGGCCCAGCACTTCACCTTGGGGAGCACCAGTGTTGTTGGTGAAGAAGAAGGACGGGAGTTCACGCCTGTGTGTGGATTACAGGCAGCTGAACAAGATGACGATCAAGAATAAGTACCCGCTCCCGAGGATTGATGACTTGATGGATCAGTTGCATGGGTCATCGGTGTTCTCGAAGATAGATCTGCGATCGGGTTATCACCAGATTTTGGTAAAGGCTGATGATGTACAGAAGACAGCCTTCAGGTCGAGGTATGGCCACTGTGAGTATGTGGTTATGCCGTTTGGTGTGACCAACGCCCCAGCAGTGTTCATGGATTACATGAACAGGATCTTCAGACCCTTCTTAGATAGGTTTGTCGTGGTCTTCATAGACGACATCCTTATCTATTCCAGGACCCAGGAGGATCATGCAGAACACCTGAGGTTGGTGCTTGGTGTTTTGAGGGAGAAGCAGTTGTATGCCAAGTTGTCCAAGTGTGAGTTCTGGTTAGACGAAGTGCAGTTTTTGGGGCATGTGATATCCGCCCAGGGGATTGCAGTGGATCCGGCAAAAGTAGAGGCAGTGGTAAAATGGGAAAGCCCTAAATCGGCCACAGAGATTAGGAGCTTTGTGGGATTAGCAGGATACTACAGGAGGTTCATAGAGGGATTCTCCAAGATCGTGGCACCTTTGACTTTTCTTACCCGGAAGGATCAGCCCTTCATCTGGACGGATAAGTGTGAGGAGAGTTTCCAGGAACTGAAGAAGAGACTGACTAGTGCACCGATACTTGTGATCCCGGATGTCGGGAAACCGTTTGAGGTCTACTGTGACGCCTCCCGCCTTGGACTTGGATGTGTTTTGATGCAAGAAAAGAAGGCAGTGGCGTATGCTTCACGACAGCTTAAGGTGCATGAGCGTAATTACCCCAC
>Ga0214544_1013052_pt1 | contig 10359 bp, 9 predicted proteins | sample CNSS3metaG_FD_160074 | JGI IMG/M metagenome (GOLD analysis project Ga0214544, IMG submission 160074) | Root nodule microbial communities from cowpea collected in UCLA plant growth center, Los Angeles, California, USA - CNSS3 | ecosystem: Host-associated > Plants > Roots > Nodule | place: USA...
ATAAATATATATATATATATATATATATATATATATATATATATATATATATAAATTTCAATTTCACACGTAAAAGTTCAAAGACTAAACATATATATTTTTGGTGGAGACTAAACCTATCTGTTTGAGATCCCAAAAATATAATGGTGCAGAGATTTGTTTTGCCTTAATAGTTGAACTGAAATATGAAAAACTACTTGACTTCTGCTCGTTATGTCATGTAATTGGTCAGTCATTAGCCACGTGAAGCATAATGGCCATGGAGGCAAGACACAAAAGACAAGCTATGGATAAAATATCAAAAAGAAGAGTAATGCCAAAACCACAAAGGAAAAGGAGGAAACACTTTGTACTCATCAAGATAAAGTGAATGCTGACAACAAAAACAGCAACAATCTGCCAAGAGTGGATGAAACTGAAAGTTCAAATTGCAATAGAGGGGCACAATTCTCATATGCAATTATAGAGAAGGATCCCATTGAGCACTTCATAGTGGAATGAGATTCCTTAGAGGAACAACAACAAAATCCTCTTATGCAGCAAATAGTAGAATCAGAAAAGAAAACACATATACAGCACAATCATGGTAATATGAATGAAGATGGAGAAGTAAGAGATGGTACCAAAAAATCAACCTTGAGTCGCCTTCGTACAACCACATCACATATAGTCTGGTTATATGTATCTATATTTGGTGCCATTAACCGGATTTCACAATTTGATTCTCCTCGTATCGGAACAAAAATCCTACACCCCTCCACTGCAATTTCACAGCCTAAAAATCCTTACATAAACTCTTACCCTAGTCAATGTCAAAAGGTTTATTTGACAATTTAAAAAAATTAGGGGTGCAGGAAAAAAAATGAGCTGCAAGAAGTTCCCAAATTTCATCGTTCGCTCTTTTTTTATTTAGCCTGCAATTAGGAAAGGAATGGTCTTTGGTGTCAAATATTTGTATCTTTAATAGGCAAGAATACCTTGTCAAGACAGATTAAATTTAACTATTGTTTTTAAATTGGCTTGAAAAAGAACACCATAGAACTTACATCCCTCTATTTCTGCTTGTTGTGATTTATCGTCATTAATGATGAATAAAAATGAAGATGTACCTACCAAGTTTTTGTTTTCCTTCCGAGTCCACTGTTGTTGAATGGTAGAATGTTTTCACAAGCAAGGACCTATGTATCATGGAGGATTCTTTATAATATATTGCTTATTGATTTTGCACTAAAATAAATTATGCATATAATGACAGTTTTTTGAAACTCTAGTTTTTTACCGTATAAGTTTTTAATTAGTGATGTCAACGGGTGGATACGAGTAATAATTCTCTCATCTTTTATTCGCAGGATAAATATCTGTCTCCTTACATGTACTTATATTCCTGCGACTATTTGTGTCTCTTATCCGTACTTATATTTCTGCGGGTATTTGTTATGCAGGTATCCGCACATTTTTTTTAATATTCACAGATATCTATGGCGCGAATAATCACAAAAGAAAAATTTATTATTTAATAACAAATTTTAACGATAAAGTCAAATAAAATGCATAACATTTATACATCTCAAACAAAGTGAAAATAACCTATTTCAATAATGTTGAATGACAATTTACAAATAAATGAAGATTTTTGATAAAAAATAACTCATTTAAAATCAATGTGTTAATGTTTTTAATAATTTTTTTTTTAATTTAAATGAGAGTATAATGGATACAAGTAGTGACAAATATATATATATATATATATATATATATATATATATATATATATATATATTATGATATTTGGACCCATCCCATTAACAAGTGAATATAAAAAATACATGTACCCATTTTTCGCGAGTGTCTTTTTTCAATATCCATTTTTTATCCGTTGTAGATTTTATCTATGGATACAAATTTTTTTACACTCATATGTATTCCATTTTGAATTGCTATATTTTAGTTAATCATTATTTTTTTTCACTCGACCATTAATTTCTGGGTATCTAATTTTCTAATTTACTGATTTTTTTTTTGGGCAATTGCAATCCGTGATTTGATTGATAATGTGGATAATTGAAGGAGCTAGTTGTAGCTTCCAAATTGAATTCATGGCATAGTAAACACATTAACCGGATACATTGAACAATGCATGGAAATTTGATAAAACAGAATATAAAAATGGTGAATTGAATTCATCACACACTACGGTTAGAATTGAATTTGGTTTCATCCCCAAATTATTTACAGATTTGATCTACAGTGGGGCCCATGATTTGGAAATGTTTGATTTCGATTTTTGTGAAAATTCACTGAAGTATTTCTTTCATATTTGCATGAACAAATATCTCGAAAATTATAATATTTTATTTATAATAATAACTATTTTAGTAATCTTTTATTTTGTAAATTGATATTAAATTAACTATTTTTTATTTTTAAAATTGGTTTTTACTAGAAAAATTTTCTTGTACTGAAAAATCCGTATCCATAAATATCCTTTGACGAAACCCGCAACAGGTAGTGAATAGATATATTATAAATGGATACTCGTGGGTAATGAATATTTTTTATACCGTATGTTAACCCGTACTCGTGATACTCTTATTCGCTATACTCTAATTGAAATTAAAAAAAAAATATGACTAAAATATTAACACATTGATTTTGAATGAGTTGTTTTTTATCAATTGATTTTAAAAAATATTTTTTCTTTGTAAATTGTCAATCAACATTAAGGGTTATTTGAACTTTATTTGAAATTTATGAATGTTATGTATTATATTTTATTTGAATTTATGTTTCAAATATTTTAAATATTTTTTAAAAAATTTATAAATATTTGCAAGTACATGTGGATATTAAAAAATTATGCAGGTATTCACATGAATATGAAGACGGACATAGGACAAATGTTTATCAAGCAGGTAGGGTACGAAAAACTATTACCCGTACTTTACCCTTCCCGTTAACATTCTTGTGCATGAAGGAGTAACAAAATAAAAATTGACTGCATGTGTTTGTTCGGTCTTGGTGTACTGGTTTGTCCTTTTAAACTTGAATTTAAGTATGGAGAAATTAAAAAGCACAAATTAAAAAAGTATATATTGATGTTCTATACTACCTTTAATATAGTTTTTTTCTTAGATGCTCAAAAGTTCGTCATGTTGACACAAATAGATATAATCTTAATATTGATTTTAGCTATCAATCATAAATATGATTCCATACCCATAAACATGCTGTAAACTGAGTGAGAAAGCGTACTTGAATATGACATAATGATAATACCGTTAGAGCACATTTAATTCTTTGATCTTCCTTCTGTAGAGCACCTATATTTTCTTATAGGTTTTCTCTCCTGATGGAGATAGAGAGAAAGGAACAGGAATAGAAACTTAAGTTTTATGTGTGCTCTCATAAGGAGACCCTGACCCTTTAAATAACCTAATTAGGTTACTTTAAGATTCAATATTTCTAATTTGACCTTCATCAAATTAGAAATTACTCTATGGTCTTTACACAATTTTTCTTTTCATGACGTATGCTTTAGTCAAAACACTAATTTAGTCGGATCACTTTATTAATTGGATTAATATATAATGGCTCTAACACATTTAAATATGTATCATATATATGTATGATCTAAAATTACCAATAATTTCTCACTCGTCACAAATATATATGTTCTAACAACCTTATAAATGTGTTAGACTTTTATGAGTTCAAAATTGTCATTATATTCCTTGAGCATATTCCAAAAGTCTCATCCATTGATTACATCAGAATATAGAACTAAACCGATTTTTCATTGCATCAGTCACAACTAAAACCAACAATGATCACTAATCCTGACACGTAATATGTTCAAAAATCATTTAAACAGACACTAACCTTGGCCCAAACCATCCATGATTCATAAATCAGGAACGATTCAGAATCACTGGTACTATATTTTATTTTTTCATTTATAAATATGTAAACAAAAATGTTATATAAGATTCAGCCATAACTAGGTGAAGTGTTAATGTAGAGTTTGATGTGCTTAATAATTTGAATCCCTTCATCTGTGGGTGATTGTGCACATGCGCTCTTCTAGCCTCTCATACAACATAACTTTTGCCTTAAAGAAAACATCATTCCCTTATTATTTTGATTCTCCTCAACGTTCAACTTGTTCTACCGATCAAAAAACCTGCTTCAAATATGTTTAACCAGCATCCTGATATTATTTCTCTCCTTTTCATTCCTTTTCATTTTGGTTTCTTAAAATTTGAGTCCTCCAAAATGCTATTTAGGTGTCTTCACTAATATTTCACATTCAAAATATGTTCTTAAGAAGTTATATTCAATATTATGTTTCGAAGTTTTGAAAAAATCGATCAAAACGTCCGACGAAGAATGAACACCAAAGGAGCCAAAAATGGCTTTGAAACAGTGAAAAATGATGGAAGTATATTGTACGTCAACAATTTAAACACTAGAAGTATTTTCCTCCAAACATGTAAGGAGATTTTTTCCTTCAATATCATTCAGAATCATTCGTACTAATATTTTATATTTACATATTCAACTTTTTGCTGTCCCTTCACATACCTTCCTTCAATGATAGTAGATTGTTTTGATCTTTAATTAGTCTACCTAGGTGAGTGTGCTATTATAAATATACATATATATAAATTCAACGTAAAGTAGTTTGGTAGAAATTGATAACTTCTACAATTTATCTAAGTTCACAATACCTGCAAAATGTAAATTCAAAACTTTATTAAATGCATTGTAATGCAACTGAATTGTAGGAAGTCAATGACAATACGAAGCAACTAGCTGAAAAACTGAAAGAGGAAGTGAAAATGATGTTCCAATCATCAAACAAAGATGTCAAGCAAAAACTAGAACTGATTGATTCACTCCAACGTTTCATTCAGTGTATCCTATCTTTTTCAACAAGAAATTAATAATGTATTGGAACAAATTTACGACAGTTTTACAAAAGATAACACCATCATTGAAGATAACAATTATCACTCTCTTGCTCTACTCTTTCGTTTGCTTAGACAACAGGGGTATCAAATTTCATCAGGTACGTGTATACTTTTTCGTTACAATTTCTATACGTATAATGTTCATAGAGAATCAAAATCAAATTAACTCCCTATTACACATGTATTCAACTAAATGAGCAGATATATTCAAGACTCTGAAAGATGAGGAAGGAAACTTGAATGAAAGACTTGAGAATGATATTGAAGGGTTGTGTAGCTTGTATGAAGCTGCACAAATGAGAACTCATGGAGATGACATGCTGGATGAAATATGTGACTTCTCAAAGACTAAACTTAAATCCTTGGTCAACCAACTGAAACCATCTCCTGTTGCACAAGTCAACCATTGCTTAAACCACCCTATTAATAAGAGCGTACCAAGGTTTGAGGCAAAGTATCACATGTCTGTCTATGAACAAGATTGTTCCCATGATGAAACTCTTCTGACATTCGCAAAATTAGAATTCAATATTCTTCAAAGAATGCATCGAAAAGAAATTGGCACTATCACCAAGTAAGTCTTTTACCTTCAAATCTTCTCAATAGTAACCTCATATTCATATCCAACTATATCATGAAACTAAAAATTTTAGATCACCTTTACGGGATAGTCTAACTTATCTCAAATAAAAGTAAAATTAAACAATCTCGTCTTAAATGATTGATGCAATTAATAAGATTGTATCACTCATCTTTAAGCACGTAAAAAATGATATTGTTGTTTAATCATATTTTTATTTAGAGTTCAAGATAATTTATAATAGACCATGTTTAAATTTTGAAGGTCTTATTCATTTATTTTTAGGTGGTGGAAAAAGTCAAACTTTGAGAAAAAGGTTCCTCACGGTAGAGACAGCATGGTTGAGTGTTATCTTTGGTCGTTGAGCATGTCGCACCTGCCTGAATATAGTAATGCAAGAATCACTTTAGGGAAATTGGCCGCTGTTATTGCTCTTTTGGATGATACTTATGACGCTTATGGCACTGTTGAGGAACTTCAACTTTTCACAGAAGCATTTCAGAGGTTGATGTGTTTTAAAACTTATAGTCAATAATGAGAAAAAGATTTCAAAACAATGAATTGGTACAAGGTTCATCACATTTTGATTTTTTTTTTTATATAATAAATCTTTGTTTTTCAAATTTCAGATGGGATATCAGACTCACCGAATCCGTTCCACAATCCATGAAAGTAATATTTGATACAATTGTAGAACTGTGAAGAAATAGAAGTGTTGACAAGTGAGAGTGGAAACTCAAGCTTTGTGGTGCCACGTTTCAAACAAATTGTATGTCTATTCCAACTTTGTTTATATTTGTTTTCAAGATTAAGTTTATCTCATTTAGAGGTGTCAATTTGGCCCTGGCCCATGTGGGCCAGGGTCAAAAAAGCCCACATTAAAAAAAAGTTCCCAACAAAGAAATTTACAAGACCAAAAACACTACAAAAGCTCTGTGGGCCAGGGCCAACCCATGGGCTTTCATCTTCCACATGAAAAATATATTATTTTTTAAAATATATTATTATTTGTGAGACAAGCCCAACGAATCGGACAAGCACGACGACCCGAATAGATTGAACGACCCGGACCTGCCAGACGACCTCGACATAAACGACGACTAGAACGAGCCTGATGATCCAAACGGGCCCGACTATCCGGAAGGGCCTGACGACCTAGATGACCCGGACAGGCCCGACAACCAGGACAAACCCGACAACACGGACGGGCTCGACGACATGGACGACCCTGACGACCCAAACGGACCCGACGACATGGACAGGCCCTACGACCTAAACAAGCCTGATGACGTAAAGGGGCCCGACGACTCGGACGGACCCGGCGACTCGGACGGGCCTGACGACCCGTATGGACTCGACAACCCGGATGGTCCCTACGACCCAAACGTGCCCGACAACCCAGACGAGCCCTACGACCTAGACGGGCCCAACGACCTGGACGGATCCCACGACCCGGATGGGCCTGACGACCCGAACATGCCCTATAACCTAGATGGGCCCAACGACCCGAACAGATCCAACGACCCGGACGAGCCCGATGACCTGAACGGGCCCAACAGGCCTAACGACCCGAATGGTACTGACGACCCGTATGGACCCGACGACCCAAACGGGCCCTAAGACCCATACGAGCCCTACGACCCATACGGGCTAGACGACATGGACATGCCCGTCGACCCGGATGGGCCCTATGACCCATACGAGACCGATGACCCAGATGGGCCCAATGACCCGAACGAGCCTGATGATCCAATCAGGCTCAACGAGCCAAACGAGCCCAACGAACCGGATGGACCCGACGACCTGGATGGGACCGACGACACGGACGGGCCCGATGATCCATACGAGCCCAACGATCCGAACAGAATCCTCCGTGTCATTGGGCTCGTCCGTGTCGCTGGGCCGGTTTGAGTCATCGGGCCAATTCTGGTTGTCTGGGTCGTAAGGTCGTCCGAGTTGTCGGGCCCGTTCTGATCATTAGGTTTGTCCGCATCGTAGGGCCTGTCCGGGTCATCAGGCCCATCCAGCTCATCGAGCCCTTCCGGGTCATTGGTCCTATTCGAGTCGTTGGGCCTGTCTAGGTTGTAATAATAATAGGATTAAATAATTAATATTTAAATATGACATTGACACAAGTGACTAGTGATGTATAATAAAATACACTATAAAAAAAACATGAAATAGTGATCAAAATTTCAGTCGCTAAATGACTAAAATCGATCACTGACTAATATAATAATCAATTAACTCGATCATTATTTTCTTGGTTACTAGTTCATAGTGACTGAATCAATGACCAATTCAGTGATTGAATTAGTAATCGATTAGTGACTGATTTAGTAATTAAAATTTATTATCAATTTTGATTTAGTCAGTAATTTAACTCTAATTTAGATGCCACATTTTTAGCAACTAATAATATTATTCTTTAATTTTTAATGGCTTTCGGAAAAATAAGATGCTTAGTATTATATAGTATAAACTTTAACTGTAATTTAGATGCCACTTTTTTAGTAAATAATAATATTATTCTTTAATTTTAACCGCTTTCGGAAAAATAAGATGCTTAGTATTATATAGTATAAAATTAATCAATGAAAACGTTAACATGTACGTACTTATAAAGTACAAATAAACATTAAAAGTTAAATAAACTTTAAATATGTAAACTAGTTATTTAGACAAGTAGAAATTATCCTTAAACATGAAATGTATTGACAATATAATTCCAATATTGCCTTTAAGAACAATACATTTTGAATTTGGTAAAACTACAAATATAACAGGTTTTGCCTTCGTTTTGTTGAGGATGATGTCATCAACAAAGTTTTCAAAGACTTAATAGCCAATGAGAGCAACAAGGTTACCACTAAGTATGTCACAAAAACTATTTAGATAGCATCTTTTGAGTGGTTCACTAGTTTTCCATTTTTACAGAAAAAATTGTTAAAATTTAATAGTTAAAATATCATTGTTCTTTTTACACACAAGATTATGGTATCTGTCAAACCTTTTCCCAAACACCACCTCATGCATCTCAACCATTTGCCACAGTATACAAAGTGATTATCCATGACAACACAAGATAACCACACCAAGACCCCTATCCCACCATATTTAAATCAGTCCAACCAAGTTCACAACACCAACTTTACTTGGTCAAACAAAAATGGGTGTGTATTAGTACAATAGCATTTATGGAATACGCCAAAAATCTATCCATTAAGTTAGGATGGGTGCAAAACTGCGTATATGTAGCAACAAATTACTAGTATGGGTCTGCTATATCAAGAACCAAAAAAGAAGCATATCTTATTGTGAACCAACATGCAAAAAGAACTCCTATGAAATTCACGATAATAATAATAGTTATTACCATTGTAATATTCTTTTAGAATCTACCTACTGTTCTTGTGATAACCATGGAACCTGTGGATCCAACAATAAATGTGACCCTATGAACTTTGAGGAATTTCGGTTACTTGTCTGCTTGGGTTTGAACCCAAATCCACACGAGTGGTATGATAGCAGAGATGGGTAAGGAGGGATCGTGAGGAAGCAAGATGTATCCCTTTGTGGGAATGGAGAGGGATTGTTAAACTTTAAGGCTTGAAGCTTCTTGAGGCAACTGCCAAAGAGGGTTGTAGTATGGAAGAGTGTGAGGAGGATTTGGCCTAGCCCACAGGGTTTGATCCTGATCCATGTGGACTACGGCAAAAAAAGTTCACATTGAAAAAAAGTTCCATCAAAAAAATTTAGAGGGCCAAAAATCTTATAAAAGACCTGTAGACCAGGACTAATCTATGAGCTTTCATCTTCTACATAAAAAATATATTATTATTTGTGAGACAGGTCCAACGAACCAAACAAACACGATGATCCAAATAGATTAAACAATCCGGACCTGCCCAATAATCTTAACAAGAAAGATGATTCGAAATAGGTCAACTAACTATTTTTTTGTCTTAACTCAAAATTATATTGTAATGCGAAATTACTCCAGAATGAAAAAATGATAAAGCAATTATGCACCACCTTAATCACTAATATACACCAAGACCACAACAAACACGTGCACTCAATGAAATCAATCTCAGTTCTAACTGTAGTGTGTGAAATAATTCACCATTTTTATATTCAATTGGCCTGAATTCTGTTTTATCAATTTTCAATTCCTAACTCTAACGTGTTTGCCATGCCATGAATTCAATTTGAAAACTACATCTAGCTCAATAATTCAATGAGTTAGAAAATTAGATACCAGAAAGATATGATTGAGTGAATAAATAATGATTAATTAAAATATGGCAATTCAAACTTTCATGCATTTAAATAATAGTATAACAATTAATAGTTTCACGCTTAAAAATATCATATTTTACATAAAAATATGACCGTTGCTGAAAAATCGAACGGTCACTTAAACAATGTTTAAGTCTTTCAAGTTTTTCTTTTTAATAAATCCTTATACTATTTAATTTGTCAACAAAATTTTGGTTATTTCTTCATGAAGAAAATAAATGTAAAAAAATGCAGACATATCCTCTATAAATAACAAAATTAAAACCAAAATTAACCTACACAATAAACACAAGAATAAGCAACTTGTTTCTTCTGAAAACCATATACAAATCAAGCAATTGGTGGTCTTCATAACTTTTCAAATTCTCTTCTTTCACTTGTTCATCTCAATCCTTAAATAGTACAAAACTACTAGGGATATAACTTACATAGAACTAATTTAATAATGTATAAAATACCTTACAATGAAACAAATAGTTTCTAGTTTTATGAACATTTTTATTGAAA
>Ga0214544_1013057_pt1 | contig 10355 bp, 7 predicted proteins | sample CNSS3metaG_FD_160074 | JGI IMG/M metagenome (GOLD analysis project Ga0214544, IMG submission 160074) | Root nodule microbial communities from cowpea collected in UCLA plant growth center, Los Angeles, California, USA - CNSS3 | ecosystem: Host-associated > Plants > Roots > Nodule | place: USA...
TTTCATTTTCTCGGTAATACTTTTTCTGTTTTTAGTCTTCCTATCGAACTTTAAAATTTATCCGGATCCTGAGACATTTACCGACATATTTTGTTATAAACTATTATGTTAAATAGATAACACAATTTTTATTTTTTTTTTTACTTTTTAGAGAGAATACAAGTGTTAATCAACGTGATAGATTTAACTCATCTTTTTACTGTATCATATTTACTAATTTAATATTTAATTTGTAGAATACGAAATATTATAAATACGTTGGATCCACATCCAATAAAATGCACATCATGATACATGATTGTTATAAATATTAGGTTTCGTCATATGTATATGTCCTTTGAATTTAACATATTAAGGCAAGTTATATATTAATAAGTTATATATTAATTTTATTTGATTGATGGGTTAGATGCAAATTTCTTGTTTATTTTATCTTTTTATAAGATTTTACATAGTTAAACAATAGTTATACTAAATTAATTTTACAAAAATGTGTGGTTATGATCAGGTGTGCATGTGTGTATGTGCTTTGATGAGTCAGGTATAAATGCTTTTATTTAAAATTTTTTTGGATAAGATTTTATTTAAACGGTTAGAATTAAATTTGTATAGTCTCCATCAAATGCAACTCTATATGCACAAATGTAGGTGTAAATGCAATTTTACATGCACAAATCAAATCTGTGTGTCTTTATATATATAAATTATATTTTTTAGGGTTAAATATGTTTTTGATCCCTTAAGTTTTAGTAAAATTTGAAATTAGTTTTTCTTCAAAACTTTAAACTAATTTAGTCTTTCATCTTTAAAAATGTGTGAATTTAGTCTTTTTAACCAAATTTTGTTAACTTTATTTGAGGTTTCAAACACGTTTTATGATAATATTTGAGTTAACATTGAAGTGAAAATGTGTTAAATAGTGTAAACAATTCAAATACTATCATGAAATGTGCTTGAAATGTGAGATAAACTTAACAAAATTTAGTTAAAAGGACTAAATTCATGCATTTTTAAAGATGAATAACTAAATTGGTAAGAGTTTCGAAGAGGAACTAATTTCAAATTTCACTGAAACTTGAAGGACCAAAAACATATTTAACCTTATTTTTTATATATAAATTATTAGTTTTTAATTAAAAAAAAAAAACTCTTTATGTTTTCCATTTGTTTTATTTGCTCAAAACATGTACAACTGATAGTATAATCTTAAAAAAAATTAATTATCATTCAGTATTATATCATAAAATAACTATCTATCGTAAGTTATCAATAAATGTCAAAGATTATTAGATCAAGTATATTGATTAGCTATCATTAAACATCACAAACACAACAACATAATAATAAAATCATTTTAATTCAACGAGAGAATATCCTTAATGACATCAAATCTACAACCTTGGTTATGCAAGCAAGCACCAATTCACGTGCCAAATAAAACATTAAACCACTAACGGTTTCATTTCACTTAAGGAGAACACTTTACACCACCTTGATATATACCATGAGGAGAAAACAACGATTTTTAACACCTTACCAAGAACAGTGGGAACAACTAAGCTACATGCAATGCAAGTCACATTCAATAAATTTCAAAGATGAAAATATGATCACAAATTTTCGAGACAACGAAGCAACCGTATAACCTTCAATTTTCTATCATTTTTACTCTTCAACTTGTAAAGTAAAAAAAAAAGATGTGAGAAAAAGACTCGGTATAGTCGTGGGTTTTGAGAAAACTTGTAGGAGAATCATACAACAACATGAGACAAACTTTTCTAAACTTGATATAAATAATGTTAATAATATATAAATATAATTTTAAAAAATCTATAAATATATATAAAAAGATAAGATGAGAAAACTTCCTGGTGTGGGGATTCATGGTTCCCCTATCATAACCAACATCAACTCCTGTTTGTGTTTCTATGTTGTTTATATCACAACTTGATTCCATATCTCCTAAATGAATTAATCCAATGTATGGTATAAATGGGTTAACATGTTTCGTAAATGTAACAAGACTCGTTATAAAATTGTAGTGACTCCGTTTGAAAACACTAATAGTGATCATCCTTGTCTCCTAAATGTCACTATATTATTTTTTTAGTATTCACATTCCACTGGAGGTTAGGAAATGTGGTGTGAACTATAACATAAAATTGTTCTGAGAAATTCATGTGAGTGTATATGTGGAGATCCTGATCGTTTTTATTAAGAGGAAAAGACAATAAATTTGAAAGGAAATGAGAACAGATATAATGTTAAAGCATAAACGAAGGAAACGTTTTGTCTGATGTATTTCTTTACTAAACTTGGTTAAATAAGATTGTCCGATACAGGAGCGATTTAAGAGTTTGAAAGACCTAAAGTATATTTAAAAAGTAAGATCCTTTTTAACTTTTTTTAATGTAAATTTTTTTATTTAATTATCATAATTAATTTCATTTAATATTTTTTTTAATAGATGATAAGGATAATTCATTTTAATCTTTCTTGAGACGTTGTTAATCTTAAATAAGTTATTATTATCTTGAGTTTTGAGAAACTTGAGAAACTCTTTTTGATTGAAGCAACTGATATTGAAATTGTTGACATTATTCTATAAGCTATACATGCATTTGGAAATGAATATATTATTTTTATATAATTAAAAATGTTAGTTTGTTTAACATTTTCCAAACCTATGGTTTCCCTTAAGATATTTAACTTTGAAAATAAATCAAATTCATCAATATCCAACAAATTATCATGTTTTAAAGATATTTCAAGGTTTAAACATTTTTCTCTAAAAAGTGTAAAATCTAGTGACTTTAATTTTTTAACACTAAATAAAAAACCAAAAATATCTTCATATATTTTAAATTGTTCAAATCTACTTTGAAGTGTGGTAATTGCCTTATCTACAATATACAAAAAGTAATCAATACAAAACGATTATTGAAGAGATTTTATTTTTTCATTCTCAACATATTCAACAAATTGTTTATTTCTGCGACTAATAGGTTTTTCACAAAACTTATATTTTATATTCATTTAAAAACAAATTTATTGGCAGAAAAAAATGCATTTTTCAAATATATTTTCTATGTATTTAAAAAAAGAAAACAAAATATTTTAATTATTCAATAACTTCATCGATGCAGATATATTTTGATTGTAAATTCTTACTAACCGGAACTAATTGCAAATAAAATGTCGTACAAAACATTTCGTGCTTAACAAAAATCAAAGTTTTATACCTCATAAGTTGTTAAACAATCATCTTCACTTTTTATTTTAGGATTATCACTAGCTTTAACTACTTCAAATAAAACATCTCTTATTTATAAAGTTTGAAATCTTACAACTTTCGTACTTTCAATATGGCTTTTCCAATGTGTTTGTGAGGATGATTTAATAGCTAAGATGTGTATACGGTATTGTAATATATATATATATATATATATATATATATATATATATACACACACACACATTGTAACACACAAAAAAAAGATGTAGCTTTTGGAAAAAAGTTAGTCATATCACAAAATATCAAGTTTAAACTATGATAACCACACAAAGTATAAAATGATATAGGATTAATATCAATAATTTTTTTTTTCTACACACCTTAATGTTTTCCTTTCATATATCTTTGTCCTCTAAGGTCGTTAATATCATGTTGAAGATATTTTAATCCATTTACAATAACATCAAAAAGACCTTTTTCATTTGTATCATCTACTTTTAAAAATTCTAAAAAATACTCATTAACTTGTATTGGAGTTGATGAAATATCTACACATCGTAATACAAAAAAACATTTAGTTTTGATGACTTATATTTGGAGAAGAGTCAAGTATGATTGAATAATATTTTGCCTCCCTTATTTTTTTTCAATTTTTTTTTTGATTTCACTTGCTAACAAGTTTATCAACTCATTTTTTATATTATGCACAAGGTAATGGTTGTGAATTTCATCATCTTTAATTCGACAAATATGTTTTTGCATGATTGCATCAAATTATGCAATCATTTCAATTACACTTAAAAATTTTCATTAGATTTATCAAAAGTATAATTATCATATAGTATCTCAATCTCATCCTTATTATTGTTAAGTTTATAAAGAGGGGTATCACTGAGGATATACAGCACCAATGAGACCTGAACCTGACCACATAAGACATTAACATCACTCTCAACCCAAAACCTTAAGACAATGAGTTTATGGATCTTTATCTTTATATAATGCTCTACTTTCTCATTTCTAGTCAATGTGAGATTTAGACTCACACTTGGATTCCTAACAATCTCCCCTTCAAGGGTGAGTCCCTTCAACCACATTGGTACACTCTCCCTCCAGCGGAAGCATTCCCAATCACGAGTATTTCTGCCCTTTTCTGTACTGCCGTTCATTTCTTAACGGGACATGCTTAACTAGAACCCTTGCTAGGAAGACTTTCGATACTAGGACCATACTGCACTCATCTGAGTCGATTTTAAACATCGGCTCTGATACCACTTGTTAGATTTATAAAGATGGGGTATCACTAGGGAGATACAACACCAATGAGACCTGAGCCTAACCACATCAGGCACTGACACCACTCTCAACCCAAAACTTTAAGGCAATGGGTTTATGGGTCTTTATCTTTATATAGTGTTCTACTTTCTCATTTCTAGCTAATGTGAGACTTAGACTCATACTTGGATTTCTAACAATTATTGTGGGTTTAAGAATTACAATTATCCTCGTCAGTAACTACTTATCTTTCTCTATTGTTGATTTCATCTATATCTATATTGTTATTATCATATTCATTTAAATAACATTCACCTATATTTTTAATTCATTTTTTTACTTATTTTTATATGAAAGACATCTTGAAATTTATAATATTAAATTCGAATAATCCATCCTCCATCCATAGTTAATAATATTCAAAATAACTTGAATCCAATTAGCCTAAAAGAGATAGTCAACTATAACTAGGAAATTAAGTATTTTCGACAAATTAGAAGTAACAATTATATTTAAAAATAGGCAAATGTTATGTTGACAAAAAAAATTGACAAATTTTTGTCGAATTTCCTAATTAGGTAAAAATAAAATACTATTTAATTACTTCATTTTAATTAAAAAATAAAAATGTAATTTATTTAATTCTATCTATAAAAACTTTATCAAAAGGAAAATTTATCAAAAAAATAATTTCCCTTAAAAATAATTCCATTAGAAACTTTTTAGATATTACAGCACGGAAACTTGTGTTAATTTAAAGAAAGTATTAACCCTGCAAAATTATAAAGAAAAAAGTTTAACAGGACAACGCCAACAGTAAAAACAAGAAACTTACGGAAAAAGCGTAAATTAATTGAATTATTTTTCTTACAAAATTAATTATTACTTTTCAAGTTTTTCAGATGGGACATTATGATATCTTTTCTCTTATTTTAAAATTTGTTATCATTTATTTAGTGATAAAATTATTAAAATTACTATAATTTAATAAATATAAATGTATGATTTTTCAATGATAATGATAACAAGAGGAGTATGAACAAATATTCTCTAAATTTCAACTGATCGTATGATGCAATCTGACCGTCTGAACAACCACCAATAAAGAAGACCACAACCTGCAAAAACACTTGTCCCATTAAATTATAACATTATTATAATATAAAAGAAAATAAACGATTAGATAAATAATAAACTACTTTTAAAAGTTAGTCTTAGAATCAAATATATATATATATATATATATATATATATATATATATATATATATATAAATACCTCTCTTACATCTGTTCTATATTTGTATCTTTCGTTATTATGATAGATATTAATATGGGTTACTTCTAGATCAATTTTCTCCTAAGCATTATTAAGAGAAATAAGATAATACAAATTGAATAAACTTTTACATAAACTAATTTATAAAAGGTTTTTTACATCATTTATTTATTTAAAAAAATAAGTAATAAATTAAATATAAAATATTAAAAAACAATAATTTGAAAACACTGACAAATAGTACATTTCTTCATTAAAATGATTGTACTAGTCAAAAATAAGCTTATTCGGTAAGTAAAAATTAGTCAAACAACCCATATTTGTTAACAATGATCTTGTCCGTTCTTTGAGTAACGCTGTTTGGGTTTTGCATTTTGGTGATGGTACGGACCAAATGTGGGGTTTGAGATTTATGCTTTATCTGTACCATGTGCCCTGCCATTTCATTATTGTATCAGCAATGTCACTTCAGTAGATCCAAAATTACACTGAAATGATACAGTGAATAGGGTAGCTTCAATATATACTTAAAAAAAAAGCTTCAAACATTCATCAACACAAAAATAATTGGAACAAACAAGTGATTCAACATTTAATGAAATCATAACACACAAGTTTTATCTCTGATTTCACAATAGTCTGGACAAAATTATGGACTATTCTGCTAAAAGAAATAGCAGTTCAGATACTTGTATTAGAAAAGATATATTTGTGTTAGAGGCGTAGTATTTTGAATGCTATGATTTTGTTGATGAGATATTACGCACACTTATATAAACTTGCGATTCATTGATTATGAGCATGTCTTGCAGAGATAGTATATGTATGAGTGGAAGAAAAATGATTGATTGGAAAAAGGGTGAAGACGTATAAAGGTGGTAGGTGATTATAGGATATAGTGATGAGTCATGATGCGTTGCCAATGGCTACTGTGCTATGTAGAAGTAGAATCCACTTGAGGTGGAGGTTGATGCAAAGAACCATGTGGATAAATAATGATTCTTGAAGGTAGAATGTTCATGCACTCATTGCTTATGGTAAATGCTGTAGAAGCAGTGCAGAGTGCAGCACGTGAATCACTGCATATAAAATAAATTGTACACATCGATTCTTTATACTTGGATGGTTTTTTTCTAGTTGCAAATGAGACTACAAGACCAAGATTGTAGGAGCGTTCGTTCATATGAAAAGGATAAGTCATTATATCGACCATCAACACCATTCAGACAAAAGAGTAACTGATATAGAATGGATTATGTGGTTCTTGTTTTGAGTATAAGTGAGTATGAGTTGATTAACATCAACAATTTTTATTGATATTATTCCTTCTCTTCATTTACGACTAGTATAATATATATTTTAACTGTATTGATAAACTTCTTAAATTTCTGAATTTAGTTACCTATGTGTACTATTTCACAGTTAATGTTAATAAGTCAATTCAATTCCATGTTCTATATGTCAGTTAGGTAAAATTTGATCGAGATGATTGACATGGTAAATTGTGCAAGGCAAAGAAAAAGGATAAATTTATTTCAAATTGTTTGGTGAGAAGAACTATGATTTCGTTCCATCTTACTCAAGAGAGTTTCATATTTTACATGATATTAAAGTTGCTAACTTTTACATAAATGGCCATGTTTGAGTTGAGATTATATGCAGTGAAGTTAAGTCAACTCTATTATTAGAGTTGGCATATATTTTGGTGGGCTAAAAAATGAATAATGTTTATAAATTACTCTTTATTTGAATTTGTAAGTAAGAGGAGATTTTCTTAAAAATGGAACAAGAGACAAAAGTAGATTTCCAGAAGAAAATGGAAGCTGAAATTACAGAGATAATGATATGTATTTGAGTTGAGGTGAAGAAGATAACTGGAATGGATTTTGTGGTATGGTTTGAACGAAATGTATGAAAAGGAAAGCGGTGATAGTGGGACAGGAGAAAAAGAAAAGCCTTAATAGTGGGACTCAGAAGAAGAATGAAGCTAGTGATGCTTAATCAATTGAGAAATAAAAGGGAATACTTGAAGAATAAGACATGAACGAAATTATTGAAAGTCACACACAAAATTACAAACATCAAGAAAACGTTTCTTAGGTTTCTCGTTCGAAAATCATCGCATCACATCAGCGTTTGGGTAAAAAAAAACCATTTTGTGGCAAATGCGAGCAAAAGGAAGCGGAGAAGATTAAAGACGGTAAGACGGGTATATTCGTAAATGAATTGAAATTATGTTTAATTGGAAATGTAGAGAGGGTTATTATGAATAATCGGAAATGAGAGAATAGAATCTAGTAATTATTGAAGTGATAAAAAAAAAATGGATGAAAAAAATGGAAAAGGAGGTTTGGGTGGAGAATCTTGGGTGAGGGAAGTAGCTTTCTTGGCCACAATTTGTCTTTAGCCACGGTACTATTTTGCTTATACCCCCGCCATAAATGCATAAAAATGAATTGAAAGGCAACAAAAGTTGGTACAATCCCTACTACTACCCACACCATCACTGATATGACATGCATGATGCATCTGTTACATCTGCTCTCATCCTGCCCAAGTAAATTAACAAAAATCAATAAATACACTTTTTTTTTTCTCAACTCTTTCCCTTCCCTCTCTGTCTTTGAGCGTGTGGATACTGATTTCATTTCCTGCCACAGACTGGGCACGTATCCCTTTCAATTCCTACTCATCAACACAATTATTTATTTACTCATTTCCAAAATATAGCAGTACTTGGATCGGATCGGGTCGGATCGGATCCGATCCGATCCTATGGGTAGAAGTGGTCCTACTGGAAGAATGAGAGAGAGGGTGGAAAATAAATGGCAGAAAAATGTGTCCCTTGTGAAGGTGGGAATGGTGTTGATTTATTTGATGTTAGAAGTTTGTGGAGACGAAGATGAAGGGGGGGGTTTTGAGAAGTACTGTACCGAAAGAAAAAAAGATTGAAGTTGGAAGTGGGATGCTCGAGGCTTACATAAAATCTGAAAAAGGAGTTTGGCTTTGTGCAGCCGTTGTCAAGAGTGGACGTGACATGAGAGAGTGGGGAAGGCCCATGCGGCGTCAGTCTTATGCCAAAGGCTGTTTTCATCACATAAAGGGAATTATTTACAGCGCCCAGGCTGCAGAATGTACCTCTTTACCCATCAATGTCTTCACTGCACATTCAATGCAAATGCAACAACAACACTACTTTTATTTTATTTATTTTATTTACTGTACTCGATAGACACGACACGGTCCAAGGTCACTCACTGACGTAACGTAGTCATACACATTAATTTCTTCAAGCCTGACCTACCAACAACAATTGAAAGAGCACCATGTGCACGTTGTTGGTGGCACACACGAGAGCTTACCACAACCGAAATAACGATGTTTGTCCCCGGAATAAAAGCACGACTGTGAAACGAGGATTAACCCGAGGTAAAACAAGGAAAAAGGGGTTTGTTTTTAAAATTAAAAAAGAGAGGAAAGAATCTTAGTGGCTTTATTTAGGAAGAATAAGGGCGGAAGTGATGTAATTGTATCGAAGTTGATATTGGTTATGTTTTGTCATTTTCCTTGCCGTGATGGTGCGGTTGAAGGGGATGATGGATGTGCAATAATGTGAAATAGAGAGGGGAAAGATGTGATATGATGCATGGAATGTAACAACCAACCCAAATATTAAATATGGGTGAGGGAATAGCATTGGGAAGGGGAGAATTTTAATGGACTTTATTATAGAGGTACTTTTTGATAGTAACCTAACTCTCCCACTCTCCTTTTCCCAAGAGGTGTGTGACCAGACCCCACCCCTACTACACAAAAGAAAAGATTGAACACAAAGATACATCAAAGAAAAAGAGTGACCGTGGTAATGGTATAGCCTCTAAATTATTGGGGGAAGACAAAAGAATGAGAAACAAGGGGTGCCCTTCTTGCGCTACCCTCACCCCCAAACAAAACCGTCCCATTACAAATTGTGCAATGGCAACAACAGCGAGACAAGTGAGAAGTAATTGACCCATCGAACAACAAACAACAAACATAACCCCATGTAATGTAATTGTATTTGTAGAGTAAGTGAGCACTGTCACTGTGTATATAGGAGTATGTAAACTCCCCCCAACAGACAGACACGCCTCTCAATTATTTCTGTCCATTTCTACTTCCCATATTGTTCTCGTGTGTTGTGTGTCAGTGTTATTGGTGTGTGTGTGAGTGTGTGTGAGTGAGAGAGAGAGAGAGAAAGAAAAAGAAAGAAAGAAAGGGTGTGTTGGGTGGTTTCGCCTGGTTCATCACTTCCATTTCGGAGATGCCACGCCCAGGGCCTAGGCCTTACGAGTGCGTCAGGAGGGCATGGCACAGCGACCGCCACCAACCACTGAGAGGTTCCATCATTCAGCAGATTTTCAGGTTTCGGGTTTTTTTTTTTTTTTTTCTTTTCCCCCCCTTTTTTTTTTTTTTTTTTTTTTGCGATATTATTCCAATATTCTCTACATTATTATCTCACTCTATTTTAATTAAATATCGTAAATTTTAAGTATTTTTTACTTGTTTAATGATGTCTTCTAAAAAT
>Ga0214544_1013060_pt1 | contig 10349 bp, 5 predicted proteins | sample CNSS3metaG_FD_160074 | JGI IMG/M metagenome (GOLD analysis project Ga0214544, IMG submission 160074) | Root nodule microbial communities from cowpea collected in UCLA plant growth center, Los Angeles, California, USA - CNSS3 | ecosystem: Host-associated > Plants > Roots > Nodule | place: USA...
CAACAAATGAATTGAGTCTTTACATTGATTGATTTGTAAATCAACAACAATAATTAATTTAACAATAATCTCTAGATAACCAATGAAGAATCTTATTTAGAAAAAGTAGTGGAATTGACCTATTTATTATTACTGTCTTTACAATCTTCCGTGTCATTTTCTTTGCATATCAAAGCCCCCTATTTTTATAGTTGCTAGTTTTAATTGCATTTTCAAGAATCAAATATTTGAGATCAATTCCGTATTCGTTGTGAGACGACTCAGGGTTATCTTAACCCTAACTATTTTGTTCACTACTAACTTGGCAATACTAAAGTTTCTAAAGTTAAGTAGTGGTAATTTGATCGCCTAACGATACTGATATCAATGCAGTACCCCTTTTTGGCACCGGTTATTTTCGAGATTCTACATCGATTTAAGAACCGAGGCATATTAAAGGGAGGCCAAAAGACACCCCCTTTTGGCCTCGGTCATTACCCGAAGCCATCGATTTCTTTTCTACCTCGGTTGCAGAGAGACCGAAGCCATAGATTCAATATTGCAGCCTCCGCGAAGCGCACCAACCATGGTAGTTCACGTTCCACCATTGCCGGTAGCCACCGCTTCTCCATCTTCTCTGCAATGCACAGCCACCGCAGCACCATACCCCATCGAACCACCATGAGCAAGCTGCCCGCAGTTTGATTTTACAGCAGCTGAACCATCACCACCGTGCTTGCAGCAAAAGCAGCGTTCAAAACACCATTAACGCTCCACCATGAAAGCAGCAAGAACGAACCATCATACCGGAACAGTGGCAGCAGCGAAACAGCAGCAGAAACACGAACGCAGCACCAACATCACCGTGACACAGATCTGCACTGAGTCCAACCTTTCAGCCACGCACCCGCACATCATCTCGATGTTGCCATCACCATCGAGAGTTCATCTTCACGCTACCACCACAACCATTGAAGACGCAACATCACCACCATCATTTCCACTGCAACTCCGGCGTGAGCTCCACCTTTGCACATCAAACCAGATTCGCGACCACCATGGTAGCAGCGAAGACGTATCCTTCATTGCAACAGCGAACCAGAACAGTGGCAGCAGCAATCACGCGAGCACACACCAGAGATGCGAGTTCATCCACCACAGTTTCGTTCTTCATCTCGCCGGCAGCACCCATCGCGAATCCTTCGCGTAGTCCACCAAGCAGTGACGAGAACTCCATCGTTCAGCCATTAGCAGCAACAACGAACATAGCTTCCACACCACCACGCAAACGCAACAGCAGTAGGCAGTCTATCACACCTGGGGTTCACGCAAAGAGAATTTGGGAAGAAGATGAATAGTGATCTGGGTTCGCGATTTGGGGATTTATAAATTATGGTTTCTAGGCAGGGTTATAGGCTTCGGTTCTATTTCAACCGAGGCCTAAAACTGCCCAATATTGCCTCGGTCAAAAAGCAACCGAGGCCAAATGTGTTCTCACTAGTGCCAATTTTAAAATTTTCATTTCTGTGCTGCCTAATAGGCTTCAGTTCTTAAGGAACCAAGGCCTAAAGCTGCTTACGGCACCGATTGTTTGTAGAAACAAAACAATATAGGTTGCTGAAATTGCAAAATTGCCACCGCCTCCTTATAGGCTCCGGTTCCGCCATAACCGTGGCCTATAAGGCGAGGTAAATTATCAAATCTGCACTAGTGCGGCGGTTTTGGAACTCCTGTTGTTTACACTAGGGTTCTCAAATGCCTGATACTTTACAGGACTTTTGCAAACATCTACTAGTTGTCAACAATGTGTTTACTTGATGTTTTTACTTATATAATTCATTATTTATTGATATTTTTACTTATGTTTCAAATTCCTTTGATTTTATTTGTTACACTTTTTTAATGTACATAATTCTTAAAACATATGATATAAAAAGAAAAAATTCTAAAATTTTGACATTTTTTTATAGCTAGATATAACATTCATAAAAATCTACAATGTTTACAATGAGTAAAAATGTCTATAATGTACACACAATCATTTACAAGCCTCAAATGGATAACCTTGATGAGTATTACTGCACATGCTTCAAAGATTTCATGCATGCGTACAAAAGTTTACGTGTATGTGTTTTATTGGTTCAAGAAGTTGATCAATGTTGATTTAGTTGTGCTCCACAAGTTAATATGCATAAAGATGATGCTTCCTCTTTTGACAACGACTAACATACCATCTAACATACTTATGTATAATCGTGCCAATTACAACCTTGAGGCTTGTTAGCATAATGTAAGTTATTGAAGAAAATAACAAAATCTAAGATAGCATCCATTAAAGGGAATTGTAAGGAAGGTTTGCAACATAAATTATGGCCAAAACTCAAATGACTTAAAGAACGAAAAAAATTGGCAACAAAAATCCATGAGCAGCCATAAACGAAGGTGAAAATGGACACTAAATTCGTGCTTACCACACAAGCTAGAGCAAGAGGAACAAAATTTAGCTTTTTTTTCATCCTCAATTTGCATATGTAGAGTCTACAAAACAAAAACAACAATAGAAAACACAATAATTTACCCCAAAATGTAGAACATTAACACAAAACAAACAAAAGAATAAAAATATGGTTTTTCTTGACATATAAATACAAGGATAAACATTGTTCTCTTGTGCTCTTCTTGTAACACAAAAGTACAAGCCCCTACACACTCCAACGAAACTAACAATGTAGAGATAACTAATTTTCATGATGATTTCATTAAGAGATTGTTATGCATCAGTGCACACTAATAACTAATGAGGAGTAAAAGGCTTTTGTGGCTCGTCCTTGGAGCATGTTGGAATAATTATGCACTATATGCATCATTGGGTAGACATGGAGCATACTAGCACTGGACTACCGAGAAAATTTGTTTGATGAGAGCAATAAAATATAACTTTCTTTTTATCCAAGGTACACACATGAGTTGGTTATCAAAAAAATTCAAAACCAGGAACTACATGAGTTGGTTGATCCTTATCTTGGGTTTAAGAAGGATCATGCTATAAGGAGGATGACAACAATCAGTGGCGGAACTTGGACTAAAATTATAGGGGGGCCAAATTAGATTTGTTACATATAATTTTTTTTAGAAGAAAAACTATTCATTTTTTTCTCTTCATTTCCTCTTCTTATAACAAACACATATAATAGTAGAATTCAAAAAAATATTACTATCATTCGCTATTATATCATGATACCAATTCATGAATACCATTTTAGATAAGACATTCGTATCTCATCAATTTGATTTGGTGGTATTGTCAAATTTGATGTCATTTTTTCCATATCACGTTCTATTGAATTGTTAAATTCATTATATGTAACTCTGATAACTTTAGAGATTTGTTTTATATTGTCTTAAATTCTTGGTTCTTATTAAATTTCTCAAGCTTAGTTAACGTAAATACATTTCTTTTTCATCTTCATCACAAACCTTTCTCTTTGAAAAAAAGGAATCAATTTTTTTACTTTTTATCATAATCTTTCTAATATAAATTTATCACCTCTTACCTATTTAGAAAAAATAAAATTTATATTCACAAATCACAATTATCACAATGCAAAACATAACAAAACTCATACTACTTTAATTAAATAAGCAATACTGTATAAATTCAAAACTTAAAAAAAAATACCATAGGTAGCGAAAAACACAAAATCCCTAAATTTCATAATTAAGGATTATAATAATTTAGGAAAAATTATATTAAGGTTCATACCAATTTCATAAAAGAATCCCTAAAATCATAATTAGGGGTTATATTAATTTGGGATAAACTTAATTTGGAAGAAATATCCTAAAAAGAATCATAAACTAACATACATAAATCATAATAAGATACTAACCTTGATTTGTGATAGATCATGCAAGAATGTATACATGAATCTCAATCTATGTGTTTCCAACCTCTATTTCCCAACCTTTGTATTTATCTCTCTTCACAGACTTTCATGATAATTTACATGATGGAAAGATCTTATAGTCAGAAAAAAACCCTAATCTCTTTTATAAATTAATGTCTCTATTAAAAATTTTTATTTTATCTTTTATTATAATTTTCCATAATATAATTTTAATATAAATAATATATAATATAATTTCAAAAAATATATAAATATATATAAAAAAAATTCAAAAAAGAAAAAAATGGGGAAGCCGTGGCTCCCCCTTGTCACATCCTAGTTCCGCCAGTGTGTATACTCAATGGTTGAGAAATAATATAAATTGTTTTGGTGAAACAAAAGAGTTCTTCAAATGACACAAAAACTAATAATAATAAGTAAAAGATTTTGTTTTATATTACCTAGTAAACGAAAGATTTGCGCTATTAAATACTTAAATTGAAAGTTTTAAACATTCTCACGTGAAAGGAAAATTTACAATAAATAAAAATAATAAAAGTAGTAGAAATATTTAAATGTGAGACATAAATTTATTTTAATTGACATACATCTTTTTAACATAATTACATAAAGGTTATGATAAGATGAAAAATATAATTGAGATGCGAATGAGTTTCAAGATAAACCAAATAATTAGAAGAAATAAAAAAAAATATATATATATATATATATATATATATATATATATATATATATATATATATGGTTACATGATTAATTATGAATATTTTAATAATTTAAATGAGGACGAGTATTATGTACATCCCCATACCTATCTCCATACCCAATTGAAAAAGTCGAGGATTCTCCATACTCAGTCAATGTGGAGATTTCCCGTTGAAATGGGAACGAGTTCGAGCAATACCTACAAGAACAAGTTTATTTGTCATCTCTAGTACCGGACGTAGATATCCGATTTATAACTTAAAAAAAAATTTAATCACAAAGCTTATGTATCCTTTCGGTATCTAACTTTTTTTTCTTAACCATTTCTTTAATTTATTATAATCATTTTTTTTCCTAATTATGCCTTTTTTTATTTAATATTTTTATAATTGTATTGTGATTATTTAAATTTGTTCCTAAACAGTTAATAAGGTTTCAGGGTATTTGAAATAATTAATCACTTTTTTAATTTTTTTAAAAAATAATAAATTAAATACCGACTGTTTACATCAATATGTAACTTTTTTTTAATTGTTTATGTAATTTATTGTAATTCATTTTTTAATTATTTTTATATTTATTTAATACTTATATAATTTTGTTATGATTATTTAAATCTATTAGTAAATAATTAATTAGGGTTTATGGTATTTTAAAGAATTAATCACTATTTTAATTTAAAAAAAAAAAAAATTAATCACATACCAAATGTCCAACATCATGTATCTAACTTATTTTTTTCAAACTGTTTCATTATATTTATTTAATACTTTTATAATTTATTATGATTATTTAAATTTGTTAGTAAATAGCTAATCAGGGTTTAGGGTATTTTAAATATTTAATCACTGTTTTAAAAAATAATTAATTAAATGGATGTCCACGTCAAATATGTAATTTTTTTTATATTTTTTATTTAATTTATTACAATTAACTTTTTTCATAATTATACCTTTATTTATTTAATAATTTTATTATGATTATTTAAATTTATTTAAAAAAAATTAATTAAGGTATTTTAAATAATTAATAACTTTTTTGTTTTTTTGAAAAATAAATAAGTAAATACCAGATGTCGACACCTGGTATGTAGCTTTTTCGGATGTTGACCTCCACTATACTACAAAAATATATGTTGTTTGAATTGTGGATCGAGCTCCGGTCAATATGTGTATTGATCGCGAACATCAGGTATTTAATTAATATATTTTTTTAAATTTATCGTTGGTTCTGGTAATTAATGTACCTATTTATTTAACATTTTTTTTTACATTTCAAATATGTTTTTCTTGGTATTAAAATTATTGTTTTATTAATTATGTTTTTAATATTTTTAAACATATTATTAAATTTAAAATTTTTGAATTTAGCTTTTATATTTTTTTGTGATTTTTGTTAATTAATTGTTTTAAGTTTTATATGATTATGTTGTGTCATATTATTGTATTTGTAGGTGATTGTAATTATGAAATATTTTCATTTGAGTTTTTTGAATTCACAAGTAAATTCGACTTTCGTGTCAGATTTTTCTTCTTTTATTATTGATATGTGCGAAAGAGGATTATACACCTAACTTTACAATTTTTCCTACACATGAAGATTTAATTAGGTGAGTTCGAGGAGTTGCATATAATCTTAGTTTTGTTAGTTTTATTCTAAGATCCAATAAATATAATGGACAACCTGTACGGGATACACCCGACCTCCACAACACTCCCACTATACACTCATGAGTGGAGACACTCCTAATTCTCATAACTGACACCTTCTCGACCCCTGTACAATTAATTTTAGTGATAAGTTTTATGCTATCAAATAATATAATCCTTAATTTTTAAAAACGTTGGATGTATTAATTAAATATTAAAATATAAAGTATAAGTAAAGGAATATAAATTTTATACTATTATTTAGTTATAAATTATTATTAAAATAAGTGGAAACTATGAAAAACTAATATATGAAAAATTAATTATAGTACTTCATCGCATTTGTATTTATTCTATTTTTATCTGATAGTTGTATTTTTAAAATGCTGATCATAAATGAGTCTATACCATGATCATAATATGATTAAACGAAAATATTTAAAAACTTAATAAAACAAAGAGTAAAACACATATAATTAAATAGAAAGATTTATTTTCATTGATTAAACCCATATATATATATATATATATATATTTATATAAATAAGAGAATTAATAAAACAATTGATTATAGAAAATAATAATCTGAAATAATTACCTGAATGTAAAAGGTTATAAAAAAATATGTAAAAATCTACTAAACCAAACGATCGATTGAAGTTTGTATAATTTTAACTATTAAATATATATATTTTTTAAAAAATAATCTCAATTAAATATATCATATTTTGTTACTCAAAATCTTTTTCCTGGTCTTAGTAGAATATCATACCATTTACCATTTTTTTGATGTTTACAAATTTTGATTCAATACCACAACTTTGTAACCACCTTTCACCTTTCCAATAAAAAAGAATCACGTTCCCAATTTTTCCATAAAGAGTAATTTTATAATAAAAAGTATTTTATCTACATCCACAGTTGTTATGATTATTTTATTAAACAATTTTATTATTTAACCACTCCTTAAACCATCCCACTCCTCTTTCTAAAATCAGACCAACCACTCCACAAGTGAAGAACCCAAAATTATTTGAGGCTGCATATTCTCACACTTTAGTTTAGTCAAATTACAATTAAATATATATAATTTTTATTTTTTTAAGATTTTAAATGTATATATTAACACAATGCTAAATAACATAGCTATACATCGATTAATGAATGTATAGAATTGTTTCAAATATTTTATATACAAGCGATTGATAAATGTTCACTGAAAGAAGCAAAGACAGCTAGCAATAACTAAAAGTTACTCTTATTCTGAGTCAAACTAACATATAAAATGTTATAAAAAAAACCAAGTGTATGAAAAGTTGTCGAATACTTCCTGAATTTAAGTCAAACAAGTACTTTTTTTCTCTTATGATTAAGTCAAACAAGTATTAGTTCAAGTCTCACTAAGTAGACATTTGGAACAGAAAACAGAAAATCTTAAATGCTCAAATGCACACAACAGATTTCCACAAGTAACATACAGAGAAGTCACTGTCAAGAATCACCCAAGTTATTCCCAACATACAAGAAAATAAACTAATGGCAAACCAACTTAATTGTGAATGCTCATATTATTTGACCACAGATTCAAATGAAGAACAAAAGCAGATTTAACCATAATTTTCATATTGATCTACAGTGGCTTATTATGCTAATGGCTTCAAAAGAGGGATACTCTGTTCGTGCCTAAAGAAATTAGAGGGATCAACTTTAGTTTTGACCTTCACTAACCTGTTGAAGTTACCCTTGAAATACCTATAACCCCACGACCGAGCCTCAACAAAGCTTGTGTTGTTCTTCTTGTTCATCCCTATATCCAAGTCTCTGTAATTCACATATGTTTCTCTTGGATACTTGGAAACATAGGGAGCTGTGCGGGAATAAAATTTCCTGATCCAGTTCATGTGCTTTGCCATACTCTTTTCTCCATCAAGCCAACCTGTTACATACTGAACTTTGTAGAGAACTCCCTTTCTGTGAGGGAAAGGGGTGGCAGATTCTGCAATCTTGCTCATCATGCCTCCATAGGGGTTCCAAATCATTAGGGGTCCATCTTCCTGCAGAAAAACTTTCCATAGGGGATTCAGGGACTTCTCTGGGATCACTTCCCTTACAAAATCTGATTTTGCTTTGAAGTAAGCCTTTGATGTGGATTTCCCTTGCAGCAAAACTTCTGGGGCTGTTCCATCTGGGTACCCAGCAATGTAGAGAACAGATTTGATCCAACTAGTCTCCACACAATCTTTTCTTCTCAAACCCAACTCAGGAAAACCATGTTTCATCACTTGCAGAAGCCTATCAGCACCACCAAGAAAAAGAGCATTGTACGAGGTTGTTACTGTTCTTTTCCCTGGAACACTCCCATTCCCTGTCTGAATCAGCACTCTGATGAAAAGATCTTCATCAATCTTTGGAGCCACTTTCTGCCATCTGTGAAGAATCTTGTTCCCTCCTTGTTCAAGGGTCTTGGTCACCGTGAAAACAGTCACAGTTTGTGGCACAGGAACCAGCTTGATCTTCCACCACAGAATAACTCCAAAGCTTCCTCCACCACCTCCTCTTATTGCCCAAAATAGGTCCTCCCCCATGGCTGCTCTATCAAGAACCCTCCCATTAGCATCAACAATTTTAGCATCTAGAACATTGTCAACGCCAAGACCATACTTTCTCATCATGGAACCGTATGCACCTCCTGTGATGTGCCCTCCAATTCCCAAGGATGTGCAAAGCCCTGCAGGGAAGCCATGGACTGAACTTTTCTCTGAAATTCTGTAATACACTTCTCCAACAGTGGCCCCAGCTTGGATCCAAGCCGTGTTGTGTGCAATATCAACATTCACTGCACGAAGTTTGACCAAGTCCAGGATCATGAATGGTTTCTCAATAAGTGAAACATAAGAGAGCCCTTCATAGTCATGTCCCCCACTTCTCACTCTCATGTGAATACCAAGCTGTTTTGCACAAATCACTGCTGCTTGGACTTGAGAGTCATCAAGTGGGGTGAATATGAAATCTGGTTTTGGCACTGATGGCAACAAGTACCTTAGATTTTGGGCAGTGGATTCAAGGATGGAAGTGAAGGAAGCATTGGTAGAAGTGTAGATTGAAGAGGAAAACTGGTTAGGAGTTTGAGAATGGAGTGTTAGGCAATGGTTGAAAGGTTCTTGAATTGGGAGTGAAGTGGTGAGTGAAAGTGATAGTAGAACTACAAAACTTGGTAAGGTGAACCAGAGAAACTGCATGGTTCTTTTCTTTGGTTTTAGCTTTCTTCTGTGAGTTTGAGGAAGCTAAATAATACACTGATTGCTTCTTGGTAATGGTAGTTTATAGAGGCAATATACGTGTACTTGAGCTAAGTCAAACGTCATGTGAATTGGTATTTCATTTTAGGTTTGGTGGAAAATAATAGAAGCACGATGTGGAATTAGTTTTCAACATTGAGTTTGGAATCCGATACATTTCACACCCAAGATTACTGTGTGATATCGTTATTTTTCCTCTATTCAATTTTTGCTTCTTCCCACTACCATGTGTACACAATTGTATATATGACACAATGCCCTTGGGGTATGATTGGATTGACTTTTTTTAAGCGATTGGATTGAATAAAGAAAATGAAATGATACAGAACCAGTTAAAGCAAAATGAAATAAAATATTCATTTTCATATTTCACCATGTTATAATGGAGTAAAGCAAAAGCTTCATTCTCATAGAAGAAATAAAAGTGAAGATAAATCAGAAAATATATAGAAAATATGTTTCACTAATTTTATTACATTTTATCTCTACTAAACAAGTTTTAAATAACAGCAAAAAAGGTTTTACGTTAGTAGTGTAAAGTTATTTTGCATTATAATTTCATCACATAATATCATATATTATATTTCATCACAACACAAACTCATACAACATAATAGAACCATATTGTTAACTATTAGGTTTATATCTTGCTCAATATCTAAAAATTAAATTATAAGATGAAATTTACATGCCATTCAATATATATATATATATATATATATATATATATATTATATATATATATATATATATATATATATATATATATATATATATATATAATATTTTTTTTTTTTTAATACTCATTT